>CEUN01104372.1_pt1 | contig 16978 bp, 18 predicted proteins | sample 361501 | NCBI WGS metagenome assembly CEUN01 (sample SAMEA2622801, study PRJEB7988) | marine metagenome | biome: marine biome (ENVO:00000447); feature: marine epipelagic mixed layer (ENVO:xxxxxxxxx); material: "saline water (ENVO:00002010), including plankton (ENVO:xxxxxxxx)" | depth 120 m | reverse complement strand
GTTGAGCGTTTGTGCATGGTATGTGAAATATCTATAGACATTGATGGATGCTTTAATAATTATTGTTTTTATCCAGCAGTAATGAGGTCTCATGCTCGCTTTACCTATGATCAGGTGGCAGAAATAATAAGTAATCCGAAGGGTGAGATTGCTAAACAGCACGAAAATATATCACAGCATATACAGTTACTTTACAAATTATATAAAGTATTGCTTGTAGCAAGAAAGAAGCGTGGTGCAATTGATTTTGAAACTATAGAAACTCAAATGATTTTTAATGAGCTAGATAAGATTGAGCAGATACTGCCAGTACAACGAAATGTTGCTCATCGATTAATTGAGGAATGCATGTTGGCGGCCAATGTATGTGCTTCTGATTTCTTACTAGAGTATAAACAGCCTACAGTTTATCGTATTCATGATGGTCCAACATTAGAGAAACTTGATGCATTGCGTAATTTTTTAAAAGAATTTGGTTTGCAGCTTGGTGGAGGGTCTGACCCTCATGCCAAGGATTATGTTAAGACATTAGAAAAAATTAAAGATAGACCGGATTCAGAGTTACTCCAGGCTGTAATGCTACGATCACTACGCCAGGCAGTTTATAGTCCAGATAACATTGGGCATTTCGGGTTAGCATATGAGTCTTATACTCACTTTACTTCACCTATACGCCGTTACCCAGATCTTCTTGTACACCGGGCAATTAAGGGAGTACTTAATGGGGCAATATATTCTCCAGGTAATTGGCATGAATTGGGTGAGCATTGTTCACAGACAGAGCGTCGTGCTGATGAGGCTGTTAGGGATGTAGAGTCTTGGCTTAAATGTTTTTATATGCAAGATAGAATTGGGGAATGTTTTGGAGGAGTTATTAGTGGTGTTACTAGTTTTGGTTTATTTGTTACATTAGATAGCTTTTATGTTGAGGGCCTAGTACATATTTCTGATTTAGCTAAAGACTATTTTCATTTTGATTCTGTGAAGCATATGCTGATAGGAGAGCGTGGAGGCGGACGATATCGTCTTGGTGAACGGATTAGGGTGAAAATTGTACGAGTTGACCTAGAAAGTAGTAAGATTGATTTTATCCTAGCTGGCAAGAATGAATAGGATTTTGATATATTTTTATAAATTAATTTAACTAATTTTCATTTAAATGAGAGACAGGTTATATTTTAGTTAATTGTCTCTAGGAATCGTATTACTCAACTTAATGTCAAACATTCGCCTTATATTTGGTTTTCATGCAATCACCAGTCGTTTACGACAGAATCCAAAAAGTGTCAAAGAAATTTTTTTAGACTCAGCTCGTCGTGATCAGCGTGCAAGAGATTTAATTAAATTTTCTGCAGCTCAAAGGGTACGTGTAATATTGTGTAATGGGGACAGGATTAGTGATATGTCAGGTAGGAATAGTCATCAAGGTGTTGCAGCAAATATTGATACAACATGTAATTATATAAGTATTGATGACGTGCTAGATACTTTAACTGGACCGGCATTATTTTTGATCTTAGATGGAATCCAAGATCCGCATAATTTAGGTGCTTGCCTACGTGTAGCGGATGCCTTTGGTGTTGATGCAGTTATTGCTCCTAAAAATCGATGTGTTGGCCTTACAGCTTCAGTGTATAAGGTAGCAAGCGGTGCAGCTGATTCTGTTCCATACATTGTTGTTACTAATCTTGCTCGAACATTACGTAAATTAAAAGAGAATGGTATTTGGGTAATTGGTACTGATTCTAGCGCAAAAAATAAATTACAATTTTCTAAAATAAATGGTTCTGTGGCATGGGTCTTAGGTTCCGAGGGTAATGGTATGAGAAGGCTTACACGTGAAACATGTGATCAGTTAATTTCAATTCCTATGTTGGGCAGTGTTCAAAGCCTTAATGTTTCGATGAGCGCAGGTGTATGTTTATTTGAGACTTATCGACAAAAAATTAGTAAGGGGAGTTAGGGTATAAGAGAAATAATATCTGTGGCAATATTTTATATCAGTAATAACTTATACTGTGTAGTATTCTGGTTTTAGGAGATTAGTTCTGTTTCTTATTGATATTGTTTTACTTTTTAGTTAGAATGCCTCCCGAGCTAGTCCTTATCTTACCGCATTCTTAAAGTGGAAGATTTTACCCAAAGGGAGTGTTTATGCGTCATTATGAGATTGTTTTTATTGTACATCCAGATCAAAGTGAACAAGTGCCGGCGATGATTGAGCGTTATCATGGAATGGTGACCGCTAAAAATGGAAAAGTTCATCGCCAGGAAGATTGGGGACGCCGCCAACTTGCATATTTGATTAATAAGCTACATAAGGCACATTATATTTTAATGAATATTGAATGTGATAAGGAGACTCTTGAAGAAATAGAACATGCTTTTAAATTCAATGATGCAATTCTTCGTTATCTCACAATTAGGGTTGATGGTCCAATAGTTAACCCTTCTCCGATGATGAGGGATGATAAGGAGAGGCGTGCATTGCGAGTAGATGATTCTGTAGAGATTAACGTTGGTTGATAAGCTAAATTATTTTATGGCTTATTTGTCAATATATATTTATATAATTAGATAATAGGAAAAATTATGGGTCGTTTTATAGCTAAGCGTAAAGGAAGGGATAGAGATAAAGATAAAAGCGCAAATCGACCACTCTTCAAGCGTAGAAAGTTTTGTCGTTTTACTGCAGAAGGAGTTAAAGAAGTAGATTACAAAGATATTGAGTTATTAAAAGATTTTATTAATGAGAATTATAAGATTATTCCTGCACGCATTACTGGTACAAAATCACATTATCAGCGTCAATTAGGTGGGGCTGTTGAACGGGCACGATATCTTGCTCTGTTACCATATACTGATTTACACTGAGGGCTCACAGTATGCAAATTATATTGATGGAGAACATTTCTAGCCTTGGGCAGTTAGGCGATGTAATAAATGTAAAGAATGGTTATGCCCGTAATTTTTTAATTCCTCAGGGAAAGGCTAAGAGGGCTACAGAAACCAGTATTGCTGAGTTTGAATCTAAGCGTTCTGAGTTAGAAAAAGCAGCAGCAGAGAAATTAGCTGATGTTAAATCATATGCAGCTAAGCTAGAAGGTTTAATGGTACAGATCACCCAAAAAACTGGGGTTGATGGGAAATTATTTGGGTCAGTCACAAGTGCTGATATTGTGGAGGCTCTGAAAGTTCAAGGTTTTGAGGTTGATAGAACTATGCTTCGTATGCCTGATGGGCCTTTGAAGAGTGTGGGTGATCATCCTATAAGTATTGTTTTGCATAGTGATGTATCAGTTAATGTAACCATATCAGTTTTAGGTGAAGCAACTATTTGAATCGTAATTGTTAGTAACTTAATAAAAAGGGCTGGAGACAGCCCTTTTTATTTTTACTTATGATTAATGGTAGAATTATTTTTAATACGATATTTAATCCAATTAAATTTTATGCGCGAAACTGTATCAACTGCAACGGGTGATCAGTCGTCTGATTCTTTTAAGTCACCTCCACATTCGATTGAGGCTGAGCAATCAGTTTTAGGGGGTCTCCTTTTAGATAATGAGGCATGGGATAACGTGGCCGATGTTATTAATGAAGGTGATTTTTATAGGTCAGACCATCGCTTAATTTATAGTCATATCTGCAAGTTGATTGAGAATAATAAACCTGCAGATGTGGTAACTGTTGCTGAATCACTTGAGAATTCTGCCAATCTAGAAAGTGCAGGAGGTCTTACTTATGTTGGTATGATGGCACAAAATACGCCATCTGCAGCTAATATTCGTCGTTATGCAGAAATTGTACGTGAGCGCTCTGTGATGAGGAAGCTCGCACAAGTTGGAGTGGACATATCTGATTCATCATATAATCCTGCTGGGCGTTCTGCAGCTAATTTATTAGATGAAGCTGAATCTAAGGTATTTGAAATTGCAGAAGCAGGAGCACGTGGGAAGCAGGGTTTTAGTGAAATTCAGCCACTACTAAAAGAAGTAGTAGAGCGTATAGAGGTACTTTATAATCAAGAGAATCCAAGTGATGTAACGGGTATTGCAACTGGATTTAATGATCTAGATCAGAAGACATCTGGCTTTCAGCCAGGGGACCTAATTATTGTTGCTGGTAGGCCATCAATGGGTAAAACTGCCTTTTCCCTTAATATTGCTGAGCATGTTGCACTTGAATTAAAAAAACCAGTAGCGGTATTTAGTATGGAAATGGGAGGTGCTCAGCTGGCAATGCGGATGTTGGGTTCGGTTGGTCAGTTAGATCAGCATAAGGTACGTACTGGTCGTTTGCTTGATGAGGACTGGCCTAAACTTACAGGTGCACTAGGTAAATTGAATGAAGCACCATTATATATTGATGAGAGTGCAGCGTTAAATGCGTTGGAGCTAAGAGCACGTGCTCGTAGGATACATCGTCAACATAATGATCTTGGATTAATTATAGTTGATTATTTACAGCTAATGTCCTCTATTGCTCATGGTGAGAATCGTGCAACTGAGATTTCAGAAATTTCACGTTCTTTAAAGGCATTAGCGAAAGAATTGCAGGTTCCAGTAGTAGCATTGTCACAATTGAATCGTAGTTTGGAGCAGAGACCTAATCCTCATAAACGTCCGGTTATGTCAGATTTGCGTGAATCTGGTGCTATTGAACAAGATGCCGATTTAATTTTATTTATTTATCGCGATGAGGTTTATAACCCGGAGACAGAAGACAAAGGAATTGCTGAAATTATTATTGGTAAGCAACGTAATGGCCCTATAGGTAAGGTTGATCTTACATTTTTAGGTAAGTATACAAGGTTTGAGAGTTTTGCATCTCCTTCGCGGTATTAAGAGAATCAAGCTGTTACAATATTTGTTGATAATCAATTTTGATCTTTATAGGAAGTTAATGCAGTAGCATAGCCTCTTATCATTAATATTAAGTGCAGTATGTATAAAATTTTATCGGTTATTAGCTATTAATGTTTTTGCATATTGCATCAGCCCAGCAATTAGGTGTTTCATACAAACGAACTCGCTCTAATCTAAGGTTATTTTTATATTTATCTACATAGGCATGATTAAGTATATTAAATGCAGTTTGTGCTAGATTTTCTGCTGTAGGGGGTTTATCTAAAACTACTGTTTTATGATCTTTAATAGATTGTAAAAATTTAAGGACCTGGGTATCACCTGAGTAAACAAGAAAGGCATGATCCCATTTATTTATAAGTACATCTTTTGCAATACGCTTTACTTCTGAATAATCCATTACCATACCTTGATTAGCTATGCCTTCATCAGTGATAATGTCGCCAGATAGAGTTATTTCAATAGCATATCGGTGGCCATGTAGATGACGACAATGACTATTGTGTGAAGGAATACGATGGCCAGCATCAAATTCTAATTTACTGGAGATTAGCATAGCTAAGATTGTAACATCGGAAGGGTCATCTAAACTATTGAATATTACTGACCACAGTCGTGATATTGTCGGGTTAACTTATGTTTACCCTGTAGTTTCTCGTCGTTCTGGGGGCGTATCAATAGGAGTTAATTTGAACCCAAATAATGCTTGTAATTGGAGGTGTATCTATTGTCAGGTTCCAGAACTGAAACGTGGTTCAGCGCCATCAATTGATTTAAATAAATTAGAAAAAGAGCTATATAGTTTTTTGTCAGATATAATATATGGTTCATTTATGCAGGAGAAAGTAACATCAGATGCACGGCATATTACTGATATTGCTTTATCTGGTAATGGAGAGCCTACCAGTGCTAAAGAGTTTAAGCAGGTAGTGGATATAATTAGGAAGGTGAAATTTAGCTACGGTTTGCTTAAAGATCTTAAGGTGGTATTGATTACAAATGGAAGCCTGATTGATAAGCCTAATGTACAGGAAGGACTTAGGTGTTTATCAGCAATTAATGGAGAAGTTTGGTTTAAATTAGATAGCGTTATACATAAAAAGAGACAAGAAATTAATAATACACATATAAGTAATAAGAGGATTTATAAAAATTTGAGAGTATCCTCATCAATATGTCCTACCTGGATTCAGACATGTTTATTTAAAATGGATGGTATCCCACCTACAAAGTTAGAAACTAAAGCTTACTTAAGGTTTGTTGAGAAATTGCTACAGGAAGGTACTTTAATTCAAGGAGTTCTTTTATATAGACTTGCACGCCCTTCAATGCAACCTGAGGCCTTAAATCTTACAAAAGTTACTTCTGAATGGATTGAATCTTTTGGTAAAGAAATTAAATCTCTTGGCCTAACTGTTAAGATTAATATGTAATGTACATATTAATCTTGAGGAAATTACATTGACATATTTAGTGTTCTTTTCAAGAATCAGGTAATATCTATATATTAATGAAAATTATAATTAAATTAAGATATCAATAGTCGTGTCACTTATCGTTCAAAAATATGGGGGAACATCGGTCGGAAGTATTGAGCGCATTAAGAATGTTGCTTGTCGAATAGCAAAATTTCAATCTTTAGGTCACCAAATAGTAGTAGCAGTCTCTGCTATGAGTGGAGAAACTAACCGTCTCCTTACTTTAGCTAGAGAGGTTCAGGATGTTCCTGAACCAAGAGAGTTAGATGTGCTGGTTTCTACTGGTGAGCAGGTGACTATAGCATTATTATCAATGGTTCTTATTGAGATGGGTTTTAAAACAAAAAGTTATACTGGAGCCCAAGTTAGGATATTAACTGATAATGCACATAATAAAGCGCGTATACTTCAAATTGATGAGCATAGAATCCGGGCAGACCTAGATGCAGGATATATTGTTGTTGTAGCTGGGTTTCAGGGTGTGGATGAATTTGGAAATATTACAACGTTAGGTCGTGGTGGATCTGATACAACTGGTGTGGCATTGGCAGCAGCACTTGGGGCTAAGGAGTGCCAAATATACACTGATGTAGATGGCGTCTATACTACTGACCCACGTGTTGTTCCAGAAGCAAGGCGTCTGAAGACTATTACTTTTGAAGAAATGATGGAGTTGGCAAGCTTAGGATCTAAAGTTCTTCAAATTCGATCTGTTGAATTTGCAGGTAAGCATAAGGTGAAATTAAGAGTTCTTTCAAGTTTTGTTGAAGAAGGTGAAGGTACTCTGATTACTTTTGAGGAAGATGAAAATATGGAACAGGAAACTATTTCAGGAATTGCATTTAATCGTGACGAGGCGAAAATTACTGTTCTAGGTGTACCAGATCGACCTGGTATTGCTTATCAGATTCTTGGCCCTGTAGCTGGGGAAAATATTGATGTGGATATGATAATCCAGAATATTGGTAATGATGGTCTGACAAATTTTTCATTTACTGTAAATCGGAATGAATTTGAAAGGACAATGAATATGCTAAAGGCTAAAGTTCAGCCTAATATTGGTGCAAGGGATGTAGTTGGTGGTGATAAAATAGCTAAAGTTTCTATTGTTGGTGTAGGCATGCGTTCATATGTTGGTATTGCTAGTAAAATGTTTCGTTCATTAGCAGAAGAGGGTATCAATATCCAGATGATTTCTACTTCTGAGATAAAAATATCAGTAATTGTAGATGAGAAATATATGGAGTTGGCGGTGCGCATACTGCATAAAACTTTTGATTTAGATCAAGCTGTTTTAAAAAAATAAGATGATTTATTAGTTTGACCAGGTTGATTTAAATCGTTATTCTTTTACAATTTTTTTAAAAGGAGGGATGGCCGAGTGGTCGAAGGCGCTCCCCTGCTAAGGGAGTATAGGCCTTATAAGCTTATCGAGGGTTCGAATCCCTCTCTCTCCGCCATTTATTGAGTGTAAATCTTTGATTGTTAGGCTTTATTAGTTTAAGGGTAGTAACTGAACCCTCATTTGAACCCTCATAATTTATCTGTAGGGGGGTTGAATAATGCCCCTTTTCTCTCAAAATTTCTTGCCCCACAAATCAATGTCCGATATCGTCTTTAAATGGACGATAAGGTTTATAAAAATAATGTTGATTGGGATTTCTGGTTGTTAATGCCAAGTGTAAAAATTTGGCAGGCAGTGGCTTTATCAATAGATATTGACCCAAAAAAAATGTCTGGGAATATGACATCTAGTGGGATACAGTTTCATCCTAAATCATTTAGATCTAGAAAGATACAAAATGATTTTGATAATCGTTGTAAATTTCTGGTTGATAAAATTTTAAATTCTGATGATATACGTATTGTTTTTAAATCTAATGTGGATATTGATTCTGAGATTTATTTAAATAGTTTTGTAGATTGGACATTAATTATAGAATGGGACATTCCTAAAGAATTATATTCTTTGGTAGATTCTAAATGATTTACTAAAATAAAAAGACAAAGTAGAGCAGATGAGGTGGCTTCCTAAATGAGAAGTAGGTAAGTAGTATTTACTAATATTTAATTTATTATTGTAATAATTGTTTTCTTCGTTTACATGTGTAATTAAATATAGAAGAACTATAACTATCGTAAACTATTGGCTTCCATTTTGCACTTTCATTGATTGAGTAAATAATGTCTCCTTCTGCCATATTTTTAGAATAGCCAATAGTTCTTATTAACCTCTCAAGGTTCTGAACACAGTTATATTCAACTAAATTTTTATATGAAAATACCATTTTAATTACATATGGAATTTCTTTTGGTTCTTGTAGATCAGCCATAATCCATATTTTTATATTATTATCAGATTTCTTAATAGTGGTGGGGTCTGCGTAAAAAATTATTTTTTTATCTTTTATTGTTGATATATGTTCCCAATCTGCTATTACGTTATTACTTAGTAATAATAATGTTGTAATTATAAATAAAGATTTCATTATTAGAGAATTTCAATATTATTTTTTAATCTTCTGTTATTTCCCACATACAAATTTGAAATGTGTTTCTCCTGCACTCCCAGGAACTATAGATGTCCATTCTCCAGGATCATCAAAAATATGGATAATTTCTCCCTTGCCCATGTTATCAGTATATAAAGTTTGATAAGTTGATCGACTCTTATTTTTTGTACAATTAAATTCAGTTTGGTCAATAATTGAGAGATTCATTATTCCATTTTTTAATTTCCGGCCAGTAATGAAATCACCAAGAATCCACATTTTTACATTATTGTTAGATTTTTTAATGATGTCTGGGTTGATATAATAGAAAGTATCAATAGTTTTATTGATATAAACCCATTCTGCTTTTGCATTATTATTTAAAGCAATTAGTATAAAGAATAGTAATAGTCTCTTCATTTTTTATTTTTTTATTTTGGTACTTATATAGCCTTATAAAATTAATCAATTAATTAATTTTAGTTATGTATATCTAGTGTGTATCTTATAAGTTAATAAAGTTTCTTCTTTTATAAAATATATTAGTGTAAATGTGGTATTTGGGAATAAATGCTAGTAGATCTACTCAATCTAAAGCTTCTCTTATTTTTTCAAATTTTTCAGTTATAGCATGGACGTTTGTATAACCTATCTCTTGAAGTGTTAAAGCTGCCAATGATGCACGGCCACCACCTGCACAGTGTAGTAATATTAACATGTCTGGTTCAGGACAAATGTTCGGCACTTTCATTTCTATTAAGCCACGAGGGATGTTAATAGAATTTTTAAGCTTGGAAATTGCTGCTTCTTGAGGTTCTCTTACATCAATAATAGTATTAGAGTTTTTACATAACGATTTAGCAGAAGATATATCAAGGCAACTTATCATTTTTTGTGCTTCAGCTATGAGCTCACTAGCATTTTTTATCATCATTGTTCCTTTATTAGAAATTGAAAGATTTTTAATACAAAGTTTATTTTATATTATTTAGTCTACTACTTTGGGCAAGGGATGGATATCGCAAACAGAATCAAATTAGCACTTATTCTATATCAATGGAATAAATTTAAAATAATAAGTAGTAATTCTTTATTAAAGGATAATATTTTGTATTGATATAATAGATGAAAGATTTTTAATGTAAATGAGATGTATTATATGAATACGATTCTAGTATGTTTGGTTATTGCTATAGTTGATGGCGATACACTTACAGCGGTATGCAATGGTAAAGAACAAATAAAAATACGGCTTGCTGAGATAGATGCCCCTGAGAAGAATCAATCATTTGGTTCTCGTTCCAAGCAGTCCCTTTTTGATATGTGTTTTTATAAGAAGGCAGTGATTAGGCCCCTAGAAAAGGACTATTATAAGAGAACTGTAGCAAAAGTTTCTTGTGACGGATTAGATGTTAACAAAGAGCAAATAAAGCGCGGGATGGCATGGGTATATGATAAGTATGTAAGAGATAAAAGTCTTTACTATATTCAGGATATAGCTAAAATATCAAGAAAAGGGCTATGGGTTGAGAATAATCCTATTAAACCTTGGAAATATCGTAGGAATATAAAGAGTAGGTAAGCTGAAGAAAGATGAATTAAGAGTAAGAAGATAAATTTATATATAGAACGTAGATATGATAATTTAGATTATCCAATATTGTTCCCTATATAAGAAAGAATGAATATAATAAACTAAATTTGTTTATTTATAATTAGCTATGAAAATAATATAGTTGATTCTACTGAAATCATTGGGAATAATGCGAACAATAATTTTTTTCTTATTAAGTTTTATTTGCTTACCAACTTTAGCTGGCCAAGGATCTTTATTAGACTATGAATTTCGTCGCCTTGCTTCATCTGAGATTATTAATTTGAATAAGGTATATAAAGATAAGGTTCTTTTAATTGTAAATACTGCGTCAAAGTGTGGAAATACACCTCAATATGAAGATTTAGAAAGGCTCTATCAGGAATATTCTAATGAGGGACTAGTTGTGCTTGGCTTTCCTTCAAATGATTTTTTTGGGCAAGAGCCTGGGGCTGAGAAACAAATTCAAGAGTTTTGCAAATTAACTTATGGGGTTAAATTCCCAATGTTTGAGAAAACGAGGGTAACAAAGAAAAATGCCCACCCATTTTATATTGCCTTAGCTGAAGCCTCTGGAACCTATCCGGTCTGGAATTTCCATAAGTATTTGATTGGAAGAGATGGTAAATTTATTAATAGTTTTAGTCCTGGTACTAGGCCATATGCTACTGAATTAATCTCTGCAATAAGACATGCTCTTAAGAAATAAATATGATGTTCCACTCCTAACTATTAACTCTATTAATTAAATTAATTTTCTGGAATTGCTATACATTAATCATTAGGAGATATGTATTTTAATGTTTTCTAAATCGTTATTGGGTTGTAATAGTTAATAGTGGTTCTAGAAGGTAGATTTATTCCAATAATTTCTTATTTTTGAAAGAGGGGTACATGTTTCTAGTTAGTGTTCTCAAATTTATTTGGTAATTCTTAAGGGCAGTCTAAATTATCAGTAGAAATTATTACTATGCTATGGTCATTTGTGTAATAAGTTTAAAGAGTTTAAGGAATCTCTTGTTATATTGTAATGCTTTAAATTATTCAGCGCTCATGCGCTTTAGCATCATTCGTAGGTATTCAAGGAGAAGTAGAATTTTATATGTTTAAATATCTGATTCTTTTTTCTTCGTTATTTCTTATTAGCTGTGCTAATGCAGACTGGCGTACTGCTGATCGTAGCAGTGTGAATATTGCGCCACTTCCTTCAGAAATAAAAGAAGCTGTTGTTCATGTCTATGTCGCTCGTACTTTTAATTGGAAAAAATATTTGTCTGTACATTCTTGGGTCGCTTTTAAGGAACAAGGTGCTAAAGAATATATGGTCTATCATGTTCTGGGCTGGAGGGTTAGAGGTGGAGGTAGTGCTATTATAGGTAAGAAAGATATTCCAGATAGAAAATGGTATGGCAATACTCCTGAATTAATAACAGATATTCGTGGTGCAGAAGCAGAAACTGCGATCCCTAAAATTAAGGCAGCTATTCAGTCTTATAAATACCCTAATTTCTATAGAATGTACCCAGGTCCTAACAGTAATTCATTTGTTTCGCACATTATTCGTAATGTAGAAGAGATGCAGGTTGAGCTTCCACCTAATGCTATAGGAAAAGATTGGCTAGATAATGGTAGTTTATTTTCTAAATCAGAATCAGGTACTGGTGGTCAAGTTTCAATATTTGGGTTGCTAGGAATTACATTAGGCCTTGCTGAGGGTATAGAGATTAATATATTAGGGTTGAGTTTTGGAATTGACATCTTAAGGCCAGCTATTAAGCTTCCTGCTGTAGGTAGATTAGGCCTTAAGGATGCTCCCTTACCTAAAAATTTAAGACGAATAAATTCCTCATGATTAAGTAAAATTAGTAGCAATAATTAAGTTATAAATTTTAGGTTAAAAATTTAATATGTTATTATTATATAGTTAAATCTATTTGAAATTTCATATAATTACGTCCTAATTTAGATTTAGGTTATGAAAAAAGTAGAGCTGATTATATATATTTTCTTTATTTTTCATTCAACAGCTTATACTCAAGACAGTCTTGAGATAGTGCTTGATTGTACTGATGTCCATATAGATTATTCTGATGATCCAACCCTGACTAGAGGTGAGCGTATTCACAGTATGGATATGTCCCTTACTAATTCATTAAATAAATTTGAGCTATGTCAGACAGAAAAAGAAAGGTTAGAATCTAATGATAATAGTGGTGGCAGTGTTAGCTCAGCTAGTAATTCTGAAGATGTAAAAGAAGAAAGCTCTATTGCCAGTTCAACTATCTCAGGGAAAGAGTTATCTTCTATTGGGAATAGCATAGGTGACGCGACAGAAAGTAGTTCAGTTGAGCATGCTATAAGTAAAAAGAGCCAGTATGGGAGTAATCTTTCTGTTTCAAATGGAAAAATTCATGATGATATTCCATCAGCAGATAATGATAGTATGCTGGCGGCCCAAATACGCCATGCTGCTGAAAATGAAGATGATCCCATAAAAAAAGAATTATTATGGAAAGAATATCGAAAGTATAAAGGAATTGTCCAATAAGTGAGGAAAATGATGATATTTAAGATATCTAAAATTATTCTTATTCTGGTTAGCTGTATTTTTCAAATATTTTTGTACACTGGATGTGCAACTAATAGTACAAATCAATCGGTGGCAGTTGGCCCTTCATTATCATCGTCCTATTTAAATCAGAAAAAACTTAATACTGCTCAGTTGCTTCCAAAGCTTGATGTCATAATTCCTGTTTTTGATCCCGGTTTACCTGAAAATAGTGATTATGAAGATGAAAACATATGGCCAGAGATACGTAGGGCAGAAGCAAATCGTTTTGCATATAAACTTAAAGAAAAGCTAGAAGAAACTGGTAAATTTGGAGCAGTACGTGTTGCTCCAGATAGAACTGCTACTGGAGATTTGTATATACTTGGCCAGATTAAAGAGTCTAATGGTGAAGAGGTTAAGATTGATGTAGAAGTGATTGATATCAGTAACCATAAATGGTTAGGTGATTCTTTTGATCATGAAGTATCTGATGCATTTTATAAAAATTACAGAAATAAAGGAAAGGATCCTTATGATCCTTTGTTTGAGGAAATAGCAATTAAAATTACCGAGAAACTTAGTGATTATAAATATAAGGAACTAAAAGATTTGCGTTATTTAGCAGATCTTCGTTTTGGGGCTAATCTTTTAGATAGTCAATTTATGCAATATTTTAAAATAGCAAATGGAGAATTTAAATTAGTGGGTAAGCCAAGTGATAAAGATTTAATGTTTTATCGTGTTAAAGCTATTAGGGTACGTGATCAACTTTTTATTGATGGATTACAAAATAATTATGCTTCTTTTTCATCAAAAATGAATGATAGTTATTTATTGTGGCAACATCAAAGTTTGCTAGAAATTAAAGCAAAACGCTCTGCAAATTATAAAGCGATAGGTCAAGCAGTTGGTGGTGCTGCCCTTATAGGACTTGGTGTTTTATCTGCCATAGCTGGCTCTGGCTCGCGTTCGGCTGCTACTCAGACGGCTTCGACGCTTGGGCTGGTTGCAGGTGGGGTTGGGGGAGCCGTCTTAATTGGAAAGAGCCTGGAGTCTAATGACGAAGCAAATATGCATCGTGACACACTGAATGAATTGGGCCAGTCTGTTGATATGGAACTAGCCCCAAAGGTTATTGAATTTGAAAAGAATAGTGTTGAGCTTACTGGCAATGCTAAGGAACAATTTAAGCAGTGGCGTGATTTCTTACAAAGAATATATTTAGAAGAGAATACCCCCGACCTCCAATTATAGTTATTTAATATAATGTGCTAGAAAGAAAACTTAGAAATGCGCGGCACCGTTATGCTAGATTAGCAGGAAAAGCAATAATCGGATTATTTTTGGTTATTATTTCTAGTATTTTTATATTAGAAAATCTCCCATATTATAAATTTAGTGAATTAAATGATATACCTGCCCAAGAAATTAAAATTAAAGAACCATTAAATTTAAGCATAGGCAGCATCAGGAAGGAATTTAAAGAGTTATTACAAGAATATAATGATGCCTTAAAGCCTCGTCTTCAGGAAGCTAATCTTAAGAATTGGGATCCAGAGACTTTATTTGAGATTAATAAGTTAAATAAAGATATGATGCATAGTTTTAGTAATAGTGATTATCTTGATGCACTAAAAGGTATTAAATTATTAAAAAATAAGACATTAGAAGTTTTATATGAATCAGAGAGGATTTATAAAGAAAATATAAAAAAAGCCACCTTATTCTTTTCAGATGATTACTATGATGAAGCAGAATTACATATTAATAGGGCGCTAATAATTTCTCCAAAATCTATTGAAGCTCAGTTACTTCAAAATGATATAGAGAAGCTTAAGCAGATTCTTCCGCTTTTAAGTAAGGCAAGGGTAGCTCGCATCGAAAATAATTTGTTAAAAGAGCATAAATTTTTAGATTTGGTTTTAAAAATTAATCCAAATCGACCAGTAGAAGCTGAGCGTATAAAACTATTACAGAAATTGATTAGAAATAATAATTTTGATAATCATATTTCAATAGGATTTTCTAAAATAGAGAATCATGAATTTAAAGAGGCAAAAAATCATTATCAGAAAGCAAAGGAGATTTATCCAGATCGGATGGAGCTTAAAGTTTTTTTAAGGAAGCTATTAGAGGAAGAGAAATCATACAGAATAGATCTTGCATTTAAGCAAGCTGAACAGGCAATCCGAGAGGATGAATGGGAGCAGGTTAGGTCAAATTATTCTGAAATAATAAAAGATATGCCAAATAATGAAATGGCGATTGTAGGATTAAAAAGAGCTAATGAAATTATTGAGATTAACTTGGTTATTAGCCAATATTTAGAATCTTCAAGTCGTCTTTCAGATAGTAGTATTTTAAGTCAAGCAAAGAATGTTATAAAGCGAGCAGAATATTTTTCAAGATATAGCGCTGAAATAAAGAGAAAAATAAAGAAATTGAACAATTTAATTATATTATTTAATAGGTTGATTCCTGTTACGGTAATGTCCGATAGCATGACTTATATTAAAGTACGAGGTATAGGAAAACTAGGTAGAATTTCTCATAAAATAATTCATTTAAAACCAGGAAATTATATATTTGAAGGAGTGAGAGAGGGTTTCAAGTCAAAGTTATTGGAAATATTAATTCCGTATGATCAGAATAATTATAGTGTCAACATAATTTGTGATGAATCAATCTAATAAAAAATTAGAAAGTGCAAAAACCCGGCAATTAAAAAAGTATATTATTCTTACTTTGATAACTATTGCTCTTCTTTCTCTTCTAGCTATATTTCTTATTTATTCTCGTGGAACAAGAATAGATGTTTCACCATTAGAAGCAAATAAATCAGCTAAAATTAATGTAATTGATAGATTTGGTTTTAGCATAAGTGATGTGGTGTACTCAATTTCTAGTAACCCTGTTATTAAAGTATCTTCACCTGGTTTCAAAGACACTACAGTAACTATAGATTCTTTATATTTAGGTAAAAATTTCCCTTTGGAGTTATCTGAATTACCTGGTCAGATAATCGTCAATCTATTAGGGAATAAAGACAATGTGTCAAATACTTCATGGAGAATTAATGGTCATGATGTTGCGTATTCTGCTACGTTAGATCAGGAATTAGAGGCAGGAACTTACACTATTAATATTGACAACCCTTTTTTCCTGCCTAAAGAATTGACAGTAAAAATAAAACGGAATCAAAAGACTAAAATTCAAACTGAATTGCAACCAGTTAATGGAAGGATTAACGTTTCCTCAAGCCCTATTGGAGCTAATGTTTTTCTTAATGATAGGTATATTGGTAAAACTCCGGTAGATAATAGACAGAAGGGTGGTGTATATTCTTTACGTATTACAGCTGATAATTTTATTGATTTAATTGATAAGTTTGAGATTACTCATATTGAATCAAATTTGAAGCGTAGTTATCGCCTTGCCCGCATAAAAGCAAAGATTATTCCTAAACTATCGCCAAAAGGTGGGAGGCTTATTGTAAATGGTAGTCTATCAAGGGGACCAATTTTTCTCAGTACAAATGTTGAGCATAGATTGACTTATATAAAAGATGGTTATTACCCGATTACAAAAAAAATTAAATTTTCATCAGATGAAGATAAGGAAATATCTTTTCAGCTTGAGAAAGAGTTTGGGAGAGTTATAATTTCTTCATCTCCACCTGCTGATATTTGGATTAATAATAAAATCTATAGTAATAATCCTATTACTGTTAGTCTTCCAGCAATAACTCAGAATATTGTCTTCAAAAAAGAAGGGTACAGATCAGTAACCAAAACTGTAAATCCAACAGCGAAATTTTCCCAAAAATTATCAGTTAAATTGATCACGGAATATCAGGCTCGATTACAAGAGGCACCTAGAGAGATGACTAATAAGGCTGGAATTAAATTAAAATTATTTATAAAGCCAGGTGTTTTTGAGATGGGGGCACCACGTTCTCAGAAAGGTCAACGTGCAAATGAGTTTCAGAAAAGGAT
>CEUN01059262.1_pt1 | contig 16981 bp, 16 predicted proteins | sample 361501 | NCBI WGS metagenome assembly CEUN01 (sample SAMEA2622801, study PRJEB7988) | marine metagenome | biome: marine biome (ENVO:00000447); feature: marine epipelagic mixed layer (ENVO:xxxxxxxxx); material: "saline water (ENVO:00002010), including plankton (ENVO:xxxxxxxx)" | depth 120 m | reverse complement strand
GCGGTTCATTACTCGAATTGTTGTCATCCGCTACCGGGTGATAGAATAGTGGGAATCCAGACACTAGGGAAGGGCGTGGCTGTGCACACTATAGATTGCGCTAGTCTTGAAAGTTTCCACGAAATGCCGGAGCGTTGGGTAGATATTAGCTGGGATCTAGAGTCAACAGCAGACATGACACATACCGGACGTCTTAATCTTGTTGTTGCCAATCAAAGAGGAGGGCTCGCAAGTGTTGCTACTGTGGTAGCGAATGGGCAGGGTAACATTACAAATTTGAGAATTACAGGGCGTACAGTTACTTTAATGGAGATGTTACTTGATATTGAGGTTAGTGACAGTAAACATTTGAATGATATTATGGCGTCTCTCAGGGGGATTGCGGCTGTAAGTAAGGTATCGAGAGTTATTCAATAGAACAAAATCATTGGAGTATTGTCAAATGGGCGCAATTGATTCAGATGCACATGTTTTGGAAACATCAAAAACATGGGATTACCTTGAAGGAGAAGACAAACGCTTTACTCCGTACATTGTCACTCAAACTTACGGGCCCGAGTTGAAAGCCAATGATGGTCATAGTACTCAGCATAATTATTGGTTGGTAGGTAATCGTCCCATGGGTAAAGATCGTAATGTAGGCACTGAGATGTCTAGAGCGATCGCTGAAATGGAGGATATTCCTGGGCGACTAGCTCATATGGATGAGCTCGAGATTGATATTCAGATTCTTTACCCGACCCTATATCTGCGTCCAGTAACTGACGATATTAACGCGGACTTAGCGTTAACTAGGGCTTACAATAGATGGGTTGCTGATATAAGCCACCGATCTAATGGTAGGATGCGGTGGGTTGCTCTTCCCCCAATGCGGTCGCCAAATTTAATCAGGGAAGAATTGATATTCGCAAAAGAAAATAATGCCTGTGGCATTTTTTTGCGAGGTTTAGAATGTGACAGAGCGATAGGTGATCCGGTTTTTTATCCTTTGTGGGAAGTGGCATCGGAGCTTGATTTACCAATTTGCATGCATTCAGGTAATGGTAGTGTTTTCCATCATGATTTTTTCGAAACTGATACTTCCTTTACAAAATTTAAGCTTGCAGTTATCGGAGCATTCCACACGCTATTAGAAAAACAAATTCCTAAAAAGTTTCCTGCTGTACGGTGGGCTTTTATAGAGGTTAGCTCACAATGGGTGCCATACGTTTTGTGTGATTTAGAAGATCGTTTCCGGCGTAACGGCTGGGACTGGTATGAAAATCCGTTAAAAGAAAATAATATGTATGTCGCTTGTGAAAATACAGATCACCTAGATTATGTTATCAAATACGCTGGGGAGGATAATTTAGTTATTGGTACTGACTATGGGCATCATGATCCGTCTAGTGAGGTTTTGGCGGTTAAATTGCTAAGAGAAGACAGTCGCTTGGGCAAGGGTGTCGCTGACAAAATTCTCGAACAAAATCCCCGTGCGCTATATGGGATAAATTAGCCGTAAAAAATGGACAGTAATTATTTACGTTTAGGGGTTAACATTGATCACGTTGCTACCCTCCGTAACGCAAGAGGAGGGCGGCACCCTGACCCGGTAAGGGCGGCGGAGATAGCTCATAGAGCGGGCGCAGATGGCATTACTGCACATTTGCGGGAGGACCGACGTCATATAAATGACCGCGATATTGAGATGTTACGAAATGAGATTGACCTCCCGTTGAATCTTGAAATGGCACCAACCGAAGAAATGTTGAAAATTGCCCTAGAAGTTTTGCCAGATGCGGTATGCCTAGTCCCAGAGAAAAGAGAGGAAAGAACCACGGAAGGCGGACTGGAGATTAAAAATAATATTGCTAAATTGGAACCTTTTGTTAAACAACTCGGCGACGCTGGTATTAAATTATCATTATTTGTTGAACCAAACTTGGAACAGCTAGATTCATCAAAAAAATTGGGAGCACCGGTAGTAGAGCTTCATACTGGTTCGTTTTGTCTCACGAAGCCCGGTTCAATTGAACATGGCAAAACTTTTGAACAAATTGTTGCAGCGGCCTCGCACGCTAAAAAATTAGGGCTAGAATGCCATGCGGGCCATGGACTGGATTTCTCATCGGTAGGAATGGTCGCTTCTATCCCTTCAATCAAGGAACTTAATATCGGGCATTTTTTAATTGGAGAGGCTATCTTTGGGGGTTTGGAAAAATCTATTATTAGAATGCGTAATTTGATGAACAAAGCTCGATTGTAAATATATGATAATGAGTTCTTGAAATGATCCTAGGTATCGGAACTGATATAATTGATATTCGACGACTGGAAAGAGTTTTAGAGCGTTTTGAAGAAAGATTTTTAAACCGTATTTATACTGATCTTGAGCGGCAAAAATCGGAAAATAGAAAGAATAGAGTCGCTAGTTATGCGAAAAGGTTTGCTGCTAAAGAAGCATGTTCCAAGGCGTTGGGGACAGGTTTCAGACGAGGGGTCTTCTGGCGAGATATGGGTGTAATGAATCTTAAAGGCGGAAAGCCTACTATAGTATTGACGGGTGGAGCAGCACTAAGATTAGCTGATATAACACCCGCTGGCATGACTTCAAAAATTGATATCAGTATGACTGATGAACCTCCGATTGCAGAGGCCTTTGTCATAATTTCTGCTCGAAACAAATGAACTGGATAAATAATACAACATTCATTGACAGCATCGTTTCTAGATGTCTTTATCAAATCTAGTCGATTTAAAATTTTGTTCCTGATCCCAATTTTTGACTTTGGAAAAAAAATCACATGAAAAATTCAATTTGGGAGACTACCAAAACTATTATTTACGCGGTTTTAATTGCTTTGATTATTCGCACTGCAGCTTATGAGCCTTTTAATATACCGTCAGGGTCGATGATACCTACTTTGTTAATTGGCGATTATTTGTTTGTATCAAAATACTCCTATGGTTATAGCCGCCACTCATTCCCCTTAAGTGCCGGACCATTTACAGGTCGGGTTTTCTCTGCTTCTCCGCAACGGGGAGATGTCGCTGTTTTTAAATTACCGAGTGATAATAAAACCGATTATATAAAAAGAATTATAGGACTTCCAGGAGATAGAATTCAGCTAAAGTCTGGTTTCTTATACCTCAATAATAAGAGAGTTAAGCGGAAGGAAATAGAGCCTTTTCCGATGCAGAATGAAAATGGTAATTTTATTGCCGCTAAACGTTATGTCGAAACCCTGCCAAATGGCAAAAGCTACGAAATTATTGAAAAAAGTGGAAACATCGGTCCACTTGACAACACACCAGAATATCTGGTGCCCCAAGGGCATTATTTTGTGTTGGGTGATAATCGTGATAATTCCATGGATAGCAGAATACCAAACCGACATGGAATAAATGGTGTAGGATTTATACCGGTCGAAAACCTTGTCGGTCGGGCGGAGTTAATATTCTTTTCAACAGATGGAACCGCTTCGCTTTTTGAGCCGTGGGGTTGGTACCAAGCGGCTAGATTTCAAAGGTTTTTTCAGGGTATTAAGTAGTGGTGAACGTTGGCTACTCATTAGTTAATTTTTGTCGTGAAATAGGTTATCACTTTGAAAATGAGTCTTTTTTAACGCAGGCCTTAACGCACGCGAGTTCCGTTTATGTATCAAAATTAGAGACATATGAAAGATTAGAATTCCTCGGCGATCGAGTGCTGGGCTTAGTAGTAAGTGAATTTTTAATGGGTAGGTATCCAAACGAAAATGAGGGTCAATTGTCCCGCCGTTTGAGCGCCCTTGTTGATCGTGAGAATTTAACCTCGGTCGCCGCCGATATGAAATTGGAAAACTATATTATTTACGGTGGTGGTGCTGAATTAAATGATTCTATGCAGGCGGATGTTGTGGAGGCAGTTTTTGGAGCAATTTATTGTGATGGTGGGTTAGAGCCCGCAAAAAAAGTCATAGAAAAATTCATCTGTCGTCTAAGTGATAATGCTCAAGTACCGCGAATAGATCCAAAAACCTCCTTACAGGAGTGGGCACAGGGAAAAAAAATGGGACTGCCTTCTTACAAGGAAATTGGAAAGGAGGGTCCAGACCATCAACCTATTTTTTTTATACAGGTGATGTTGGATGGTTTTGAGCCAAAAACTGCTCGGGGGTCTTCGAAGAGGGCTGCAGAACAGGCAGCCGCTTTGAAGCTACTTAATGATGTCACGGAAATTAGTGATGATTAGACGTGAGATAACTCGTTGTGGAATAGTGGCCCTGATTGGAGCTCCAAATTCTGGAAAATCAACCCTTATTAACCGTGTTGTGGGAAGTAAGGTGTCAATTGTGACCCATAAGGTTCAGACAACTCGTACTCGAGTTGTTGGTGTGTTAACAGAAGACAATAATCAAATCGTTTTTGTAGATACACCAGGTATTTTTACTCCAAATCGTCGGTTAGAGAAGGCAATGGTCTCAGCGGCTTGGGTTGAAGCTGCGGATGCAGACCAGGTTATTCTTATAATTGATTCAGAAAGGGGAATAGGAGAAGAAACCCAACTTATTATTAAGGGCATAAAAGACTCAAAGAAAAAAGTTTATGCAGCCCTAAATAAAATCGATCTAATACCTCGACCTCAACTTTTGGAATTAGCCGAAAATCTTAATTGGTCAAAGTGTTTTGAAGACATTTTTATGATTTCCGCGCTAAAAGGTGATGGCGTTAATGCTCTCCTGCTTACTTTGGGTGAATGCCTCCCAGATGGTCCTTGGCTATATCCCGAAGACCATCTTAGCGATATGAATGATCGTCTTTTTGCTGCGGAAATAACCCGTGAAAAATTGTTTTTAACCCTTCATCAGGAATTGCCCTATTCCCTGACGGTTGAAACAGATTCCTGGGAAGAACGACGAGATGGAAGTATAAAAATTAACCAGGTGATTTATGTTGAGAGGAAAGGGCACAAGGGAATTGTCTTGGGTAAAGGCGGACAGCAGGTGAAACGTGTGGGTGCCCAATCTCGTAAGGATCTTGAACAGCACTTTGGCCGGCGCATACATTTGTTTCTTTTCGTTAAAGTTCGAGAGCATTGGAGGGAGGACCCAGAACGTTATAGAGAAATGGGTTTAGAGTTTACGAGTTGAAAAATCCTTAGCTAGCGGCTGATATTGTCTTCGTGTAGAGATTTTCCCCCTTTAGACCCCTGATACTAATCGTTAACGCACCAGTTTTTGCGTTGATTTCTCCATGTCCAAAATAAATATAGCCGGCACTCGGAGGAAAATTTCCTTTAGGCGGACGGGGTGTTCTAAAGTGTCGTTGAGTGCCAAACGTTTTGTCGTAATGCATCCCGCGTCCCGGCTTTGTGTGAAAGGGGCCAGAAATAAATTCCCAAAATGGTAAGAAATCTCGAAAGTTTGCTCGGTCAGGATGAAAATGATGAGCTGCGGAATAATGTACATCGGCAGAAACCCAAACGATATTTTGGATATTATATTTTTTGATATGAGATAAAACATCAGCAATTTCGTGTTCTCGCCCTAGAGGTGGTCCGTCTATACCATTCGAAAACTTATCGTATCTTGGTCTTTGGTATTTACTTGTATGGGCAATGGGCACAGGGTTTGCAATTATCTTCCATAATGAACGTGATCGAACTAAGGAAGATTTCAACCAATAAATTTGTTTTCTTCCGAATAATGATGTTTCTTCATTAGGTTTTTCTTGCTGATTTTTGTTGTTGGGGCTTCTATAACTACGAGGATCTAAAAGAAATACATCTAAATTTTTTCCATATGAAATTTTTCTAAAAATACGTTCTGGGTCATTCTGGAACCTTTGCATCGGCGTGAAATCAAAAAAAGCTTTTCGACCATTTTTTGCGAGGGTATCAACATCGTTCTGAATATAACCTTTTCTGAACATTATCCGACGCGATAATTCTCGTCCGGGCCACCAATTATTTGTAATCTCGTGGTCGTCCCAAGTAGAAAATGTGGGTACATCTTCACAAAATTTTCTATAATGAGTGTCTAAAAAATTATAGCTGTAATTACCTCTATAATCCTCGACACTTTCGGCGATAAATGATTTTTCAGGCGTCACAATGTTGTTCCAAACCCCGCCGCCAGGCAATGAAGCCCGCTCTAAAATTGGGTGATCGGAGTAGATCCGATCGCCAAGGTGAATGAGAAAGTCGGGATTAGTTTCTCGCATAGTCTTAAAAAGGCGTAGACCACCCCAAGTGGAGTTTATTCCCCACCCACCGCCGCATTGATCACCTCCAAAAATAAAAGTGATATCTTGGTTGGGGTCTGAAGTTCTAAGGTGCCCTACTCTACTTTGGTTAATTTGGTCTCCACCAAACTGCACTCTATAGAAAATCTCTTGGCCCGGTGGTAGTCGATTTATCACAACTTGTCCGGTGTATCCCGTCCGTGAGGTAACGACAGGTCCGGCTACACGAATAGTATTATCGAATTTAGGGGTAGTTCCCCATTCTACCAACATACGAGCATTGCGGTTTGTTCGACCCCAGATAACAGCACTGTTGGTTGTTACATCGCCAGAAGCGATACCATCTATTATTTTAGTCCTGGAATATGCGGGGGTGATTACTGAAGGGAAAACTATTGTTCCAGAAGCTTTTTGTATGAAATGTCGACGGCTGAGCATATTGTATGAATCTGTTTTTGATCTTAGCTTTTCTTTAATGTTTGGAATTTGTTCAGTAGAATTGTACGTGTACTAGGGGCCCGTCAATCGATTATAAAAGAATTATGGATTGGAGTGATGAAGGTTTTGTGCTCTCTGCGCGTCGTTATGGCGAGACGTCACTAGTGGTAAACTTGTTAACGAGAGAGCACGGGCGCCACGGAGGTTTAGTTCGAGGTGGAGCGAGCAGTCGTAATCGTGGTTTATATCAACCGGGTAATCACTTGCGAGCCCAATGGCGGGGACGGCTAACTGAGCATCTTGGTACCTATAGGTGTGAGTTAATTTATGCGCATGCAGCGGATAACCTTGAGACACCATTACCATTAATGGCTCTTAGCACAGCAACTGCTCTCCTTGACATCAGTTTGCCAGACCGCGCACCCTCCGACGAAATTTTTATGAAGTTCAAAGCGTTTATAGTTGGTTTAGGAAAACCGGGGTGGGAAGGCCGATATGTTAAATGGGAGCTAGGTTTACTCTCTGACTTAGGCTTTGGTTTAGATTTTTCGGAGTGTGCGGCGACGGGCGTTGAAAAGGATTTAATTTACGTATCCCCCCGAAGTGGTAGAGCAGTATCCGCGGCTGCAGGACAAAAATACCATAATAAACTCTTGCCGTTACCAGATTTTTTATTGGGGGATAAAAAAAATATTACGGGGGAAAAATTATGCCAGGGGCTAAGTTTGACTGGCTTTTTCTTTAAGCGACACGTAATTGTCGATAAAAATAATGGATTACCCTTAGTTCGGGATAGGTTGTTTGAAGGGTTTAAGCTTCTAAGAATGGTTGAAAAATAAATAATTGAAAGGACTCATAGCGTCTTTTGACTGGTTAACCACAAGATATAGTGTATAACGGCATCATGGTTAAAGATTCGCTAAAACGTGTAGACAGCATCGACGTTCCCTTCAATGATGCGCTAGGGGAAAGATACCTTGCATACGCCTTGTCGACTATTACTTCTCGTTCGTTACCCGACGTTCGCGATGGGCTGAAGCCAGTACATCGACGTTTACTTTTTGCAATGCGCCAACTTCGTTTGGATCCTAGATCGGGTTTCAAGAAATGTGCACGAGTTGTTGGAGATGTAATTGGTAAATATCACCCTCACGGTGACACGGCAGTTTATGACGCTCTAGTAAGGTTGGCACAAGAATTTGCTGTTCGTTATCCCCTAGTGGAAGGTCAAGGTAACTTTGGGAATATCGATGGCGATTCAGCCGCTGCCATGCGGTATACTGAAGCTCGTCTAACTGATTATGCATTAGCATTGCTGGAGGGTATAGACGAAAATGCGGTTGATTTCCGTGAAACATATGATGGTACTGAGAGCGAACCCGTCTTGATTCCCGCATCGGTACCAAATATTTTAGCAAACGGCGCATCTGGGATAGCTGTCGGGATGGCTACATCTATCCCACCCCATAATCTGGATGAAACTTGTTGTGCTTTGAAGCATCTTATCAGGTTTCCCAACGCAACAATCAACAAGCTGCTTTCTTTCATGCCCGGCCCTGATTTTCCGACGGGAGGGGTTTTAGCCGATAGTACTGATAACATTTTTTCGGCCTACAAAACAGGTAAGGGTAGTTTCAGGCTTCGTGCTAAGTGGAAAAGAGAAAATCTTCAACGTGGCCAATGGCAGATCATTATATCAGAAATACCCTATCAAATTCAAAAAAGTCGTTTAATTGAAAAAGTAGCTGAATTAATGCAGGCAAAGAAGCTACCAATGCTTGAAGATATTCGTGATGAATCTGCTGCAGATATAAGGCTTGTATTGGAACCTCGTTCCAAAAAGATTGAACCAAAAATAATGATGGAAATGTTATTTCAGCATACCGATCTTGAAATTCGCGTTCCTCTTAACATGAATGTGCTGGATGCTGACACAGTGCCTAGAGTGATGGATTTACGCCAAGTCCTGCAATCTTTTCTAGATCATAGACATGAGGTTTTGGTTCGTCGTAGTACAAACCGTTTAGAAAAAATTGCAGCACGGCTGCAAGTCCTGATGGGCTATATGCTAGTCTATCTCAATCTTGATGAAGTAATTAATATCATACGTAATGAAGATCACCCAAAACCTCTACTTATAAAGCGGTGGAGCCTTGAGGAAATACAAGCGGAAGCCATACTTAATATGAGGTTGAGGTCTCTCAGAAAACTTGATGAGATCGAAATTCGTAAGGAAATAGAAGAGTTAGAAAAAGAGCAGACGCAACTTAACTCTTTATTGGCGAATAAGGAAAAACGTTGGGCAACAATTACTGAAGAAATAATAAAAATTCGTAAGAGGTTCGGTAAAAATACTGTACTTGGTAAAAGAAGGACAGAAATAGGTGAAACACCTAGCGCTATCGTTGTACCATTGGCTGCAATAATACAGAAAGAGCCTATCACTGTTGTTTGTTCGCATATGGGCTGGATTAGGACCGTGAGGGGTCACTTAGAAGATTTTTCTTCATTGAAATTTAAAGAGGGTGATCGACATCGCTTCGCACTGCATGCGCAAACAACAGATAAACTACTAATATTTGGCACAAATGGAAGATTTTACACCATCGGTTGTGATAAACTGCCTGGTGGCCGAGGGCATGGAGAACCGGTTAGGATGGTCACGGGGCTTGGAAATGAACATGAAGTTGTAGAGATATTGATCTGCAACCCCAGACGCAAACTTATAGTTGCTGCATCAGACGGCCGAGGTTTTATTGTTAAAGAGGCGGATGTTGAAGCACAAACTCGGGGAGGAAAACAGGTATTAAATATTGCTGGAGAGGTAGTAGCACGAAGCTGCCGAATAATACCTGAAGAGAGCGATTATGTCGCCGCTGTTGGAGAAAATCACAAGCTTATAATAATTCCAATTTCTGAAATATCTGAAATGAGCCGGGGTCGTGGTACCAAGTTACAGAGTTATAAGGACGGTGGATTGGCAGATGTAAAGGCCTTTAAGCTGTCTGATGGTTTACAATGGAAAAATGGTACGAAAAAACGCACTGATACCAACTTACAACCCTTTATCGGTAAACGTGCGCAAGCAGGTCGTTTAGCACCGAGAGGTTTTCCACGCTCCAATAGGTTTGATTGAAAGAGGCTTAGGTCAGCTAACTACCGAACAACCTACACTCTTATTTGTGTAAAGAAATTTTCAAGAACTCGTCGATCACTGGAGAGATCCTTAAATAATGATAAACATATCGAAGAGTCCTTCAGACAATTCATAGCTTACATGTCAGATGGTTTTCCAACCATCGGGTGTTAAACCCTCAAGAGGACGAAACCGTTTCTTGTAGGACATTTTTTTGCTCTCTTCTATCCAATAACCAAGGTAAACATAGGAAGCTTTATTTTTTATCGCCTTATCAATCAGCCAAAGGATCATATAAGTTCCGAGGCTTCTGTCAGAAAGATTAGGGTCAAATAGGCTGTAGACAGCAGATAAGGCATCTAACTGACGGTCTGCGAGCATAGCGCTAATTAAATCTTCTTTTTTATTTCTGAATTCTATAATTCTTGTATCAATTGGGCTGTCCTCAATCATTGCCTTAAAATCCAAAAAATTCATACTAGCCATCTCGCTCTGAGCATGCCGGGACTTTTGATAGCGCGTAAATAAAAAATATTGCTCTTCTGTCGCGGATCCGACTATATCCCTAGCGGTTACGTCGATATTTCTTTTCATAATACGACGAAAAGAACGAGACCAGTTAAAATCTTTCACCCTTATTCTGACTGGAATGCAAGCATTACAGTTTGGGCATGCCGGTCGGTACGCTAAGTTATGACTGCGCCTGAAACCAGCACGTGAAAGATCTTCATAAAGTTCCATTGCGTTTGGTGTAGAAAGATCAGTAACCACCTTACGTTCTACCCGCCCCTTTATATAAGGGCAGGGAAGGGGACGTGTGCCCATAAAAATATTATAAGGTGGAAAAGTTGTAGTTTGGTTCATTTTATAACTAATAACATCGAAGATAGTTACAACATAATGGGTCTGATTGAAGGTCAAGTAAACAGATTATGATCAATAAAGTCTGAAATCCAATGTTTATTTATGTTGTACTTGACGTACACGCTATTGCACGACAATTTAACGGAAATCTTGATAAGGGTGTCTCGAATGACTCAGAATATAAAAACAGTGGAGGAGTTACAAAAACGTCTTGTTGCCAATCATTTTAATGATTGGATGGGACTAAAAATAATTGGACTGGATGAAGAAAAAATTGACATTCTGATGACATGGCGGGAGGAAATGATTTCCAATCCAAAAGCTCGGGTGACGCATGGTGGTATACTTGGTGCATTAATAGATGTTGCAGCTGATTTCATGATCGCAGCTAAACTCGGAACACCGGCTCCTACAGTAGATATGAGGGTCGATTACCATCGAGCGGCGATGCCGGGCAACCTCAAAGCAGTGGGTAAAATCGTACGAATGGGTAATACATTTTCGACGGCCCAAGCCGAAGTTTTCGACCTTGATGAGAAATTGATAGCTAGCGGCAGAGGCTTATATTATACCGCACCACCTAAGAAATAGCTTACTTATTTTCAATCTTCCTTGTGTTGATATAAAGTATAGTTACTGGAGGTAATACTAATGAAAATTAGGAACCAAAAATGACTATTGATACAAAAGAGTTCCGAAACACAGTTGGCTGCTTTGCAACAGGTATCACTGTCATTACAACAGTTGATGTTGATGGGCTGCCTATCGGCTTGACGGCAAACTCATTCACCTCAGTTTCCTTAGATCCGCCAATGGTTTTGTTTTGTTTAGACCGTAAAGTTGCAAGCTTCGATTCTTTTACGATAGGGAAAGGTTTTGCTGTTAATATTCTGTCGTCTAATCAAGTGGATGTGTCTAATCGTTTTGCGCAAAGTGGACCGGATAAATGGGAAGGATTCCACTATGAAACATGGGATAGTGGAGTGCCAATCCTCCCAGGTTGTCTAGCTAATATTGAATGCTGTGGACATTCAATTCTGGATGCTGGTGATCACGTAATTGTAATTGGTGAAGTTAAAAATTTGGCGTCTGCCGGTGGGGACGTTAAACCAATCCTATATTACCGGGGTGGATATAAAGAAATACTTCCCTAAAAAAACCGTATAGGTTTGGGGTTTCTTAATTTAATTTTTTGGCAATTTCTAATGCACCATATGTAAGTATGCCGCTCGCCCCTGCACGTTTAAAAGCAATAAGTGATTCTTTGAAAACCTGATCGAAATTGATTATTCCCTGCGTGCCTGCTGTTTTTAGCATTGCATATTCGCCGCTAACTTGAAAAGCGAAAGTCGGCATTAAAAATTTTGACTTTACGCGCTGTATTATATCGAGATAAAAAATTCCCGGTTTAACCATGACCATGTCAGCCCCCTCTTTGATATCTAGTTCTACTTCACGTAAAGCCTCATCTGAATTTGCTGGATCCATTTGGTAGGTTTTTTTATCTCCTCCGCCCAAGTTTGGTGCTGAACCTACGGCATCTCTGAATGGCCCGTATAGGTTTGAAGCATATTTAGCGGCATAAGCCATTATTAGGACATTCTCAAAACCTTGTTCATCAAGTGCCGCGCGTATTCGACCTACTCGTCCGTCCATCATATCACTAGGAGCTATTACATCACATCCTGCTTTTGCCTGAACAATCGCCTGCTTACACAATACCTCTAACGTCTCATCATTAACTATGTGGCCGTTTCGAAGGAGACCATCGTGGCCGTGGCTAGTAAATGGGTCTAACGCGACGTCGCTCATAACACCTATTCCGTCATGGGCGTCCTTTATTGCAGCAATTGCTTGGCAAATTAGATTGTCTTTATTGTATGCTTCTTCAGCTTCAGCAGACTTGAGTTCAGGGTTTACCACAGGGAAAACCGCAACCATTGGAATGCCTAGGGTTTTAGCCTGTCCTACCTGTTCAACTAATTGTTGCACTGATAAGCGTTCCACATCAGGCATAGTTGGTATTTTTATCTTCGGTTCCTTACCATTATGCACAAAAATTGGCCAAATAAGGTCTTGAACAGAGAGATGATTTTCGGCGACAAGTTTCCTCGTCCATCCGTTACGTCGGTTGCGGCGTAACCTTGTCGTTGGAAAACCCGGCTGTGGCGCTTTAATTTTACTCACCTTTGTTTAAATTTTTCTAAGAGCTTGATCTAAATCAGATAAAATATCGTCAATATGTTCAATACCAATCGAAAGTCGAATATAGCCCTCGGTAACGCCGGATGCTAGCTGCTCTTCAGGCGTTAATTGGGAGTGGGTTGTGGTTGCAGGATGTATGGCAAGGCTTCTAGCGTCTCCAATATTAGCAACATGATAAAACATGTTGAGTGCCTCAATAAAGTTTTTTCCTCCCTCAGCACCACTAGTCACCTCAAAACCTAATAAAGATCCGTACCCCCCATCTAGATATTTATCTGCACGAGCACGAGGCTCACCCTTCATTACCCCTGGAAATATAACGTTACTGACCTTTTCATGTTTTGATAAGAAATCAGCAACTTGCTCAGCATTTGAACAATGTCGTTCCATACGTAATGGCAGAGTTTCTATCCCTTGAATAAACTGAAATGCATTGGAAGGGCTCATGGCAGCGCCGATATCACGTAACTGAGTAACCCTGGCTTTTATAATATAAGCAATGGGCCCTAGAGGTTTTACGGCGTCGACCCAAACTGCTCCATGATAACTAGGGTCGGGTTGATTGAGCATCGGAAAACGATTTGCATGGGCTTCCCAGTCAAAGTTTCCTCCATCGATGATCATACCGCCGATAGATGTGCCGTGACCACCTATGAATTTAGTTGTTGAGTGAACTACTATGGCTGCGCCATGCTCTAAAGGTTTGCAAAGAATAGGTGCAGCTGTGTTATCCATTATTAAGGGAATCCCATGTTCATTGCCGATTGCTGCAACTTCGGCTATTGGAAAGACCTGTAACTTAGGGTTAGGTAAAGTTTCAGCAAAGAAACACCTTGTCTTATCATCAGAGGCTTCTCGAAAGGCTTCCGGGTTGGATGGATCAACAAACCGACATTCAATGCCTAGGGTGCTAAGAGTGTTGTGAAGAAGATTCCAAGTTCCTCCGTAAAGGTCGGTCGAGCTGACTATGTTGTCGCCTGCATGCGCAATGTTGGTAATAGCGATAAATTCCGCAGCCTGGCCCGAACTCAATGCAAGACCCGCCACCCCGCCTTCTAAGGCCGCGACTCTTTTTTCGAGTACGTCATTGGTCGGGTTCATAATACGGGTATAAATATTGCCAAACTCTTGCAAACCAAACAATTTAGCAGCATGGTCGGGACTGTCGAACTGATAGGATGTTGTCTGATAGATCGGTACAGCTACCGAGTTTGTTGTATCATCTTTTCGCCATCCTGCATGAAGGGCTATGGTTTCTGGGTTTTTGCTATCAGTCATTTCAGTCTCCATTCACTAAGCGGGTCACCCCATAAAAAAATCACCGCAGCTCAAGCTGGGTGACCCCCGCGCTTTAGCTGCATTTTTATGCGCCCGCAAGCTGTGCTTCAAATCGGCGCAAACCTTTTTTATCACAAAACCTAAAAAGATAAAGCTTTAATTAGTTAAAATAAAATCAGGGAAAAATTCATTCTATCAAAGTTTTTAATCCACGAAATCAGCTATTAGCCAAGATTAATTTTGGGAGAATGTGTCTTTTATATTTCTAGAATGGATTGCTAAATACGTTAATCCGGCGGCGCCAATAGTAAAAAGCACAGACATTAGATAAAATCCAGCACCTATATTACCACCGGCCAAATCTATTGCTATGCCGGCAATAGGCGGGACAATTGTAGCCCCTAAGCGGTTGCCCGTGGTTCGAAGGCCTACACTAAGCCCAAACTTCGACACTGGAACGCTACGAGAGAGGAGCATTAGAATGTAGGCCATGCCAAGTCCTACGCCAGCTCCAAAAATAACTGTGCTTAACGTTAACCCGGCAATATTTCCAAAAACTGGCACTATTGCATTTCCAATGGCAGAGAGAAGGATCATGAAAATTACTATCCAGTGCGGGCTAAGGTATTTTTTTGCTTGTTCCGTGGGCAAGGCCGTTACCCCCGCAATAAAGTATGCAAATCCTGTAATAATGCCAATAATCCGACCTTCATAACCAATTGATTCCATATAAATTGACATAAAATTCATTCGGACTTGAATGAGACCGTTCATGAACAGAGATGCCATTACAACAAATGCTACGGATGGGATGAGAAATAACCTGAAAGCCTCTTTATAATCGAGGACAGAAGGCAGGAGAGCTCTTATTCGTGGGCGCTCTTTTGGGACTATTACGGTATCTGGGATCGGCATAATCACAACTGATATCCAAAGAGCAATATTACAAAGAGCAATAATACCAAAGGCGGACCAAGCACCTCCTATTGGCGTTGCTTGTCCGATATCCCAAGCCCAGCCGGCAAGGGGAGGAGTAAAAAAGTTGGCAAAATTAGAAACTGATGTAAACCGACCCATATGTTTTGGAGACCCTTTAGTTAATTGTCCTAACTGTGTTTGGCAGCCTATCCATCCAATCGTATGCATAAAGCCGGTTACGAGTTGTAAAAAAACAATGAGGGTCAACTGCAACATAGCCATTGAGGTAATCATGGGCACTAGTGGATAAAATAAGGTCAGGATGATACCGGTAACAGTGCACCAGATCATCACTCGTCTAACTCCAAGACGGTCAAGGACCGCTCCACTATGTATAGAAAAAATTGCAGCAAGAAAGGATCGTGCGCCAGCTGCAATGCCAATCATCGTTGCAGACATTCCTAGGCTGACTAGGCACCATAAAGGAACGATAAGCTGAACCATTGGCAGAATTCCGATACTGATAAATGCAGAAGAATAAGCAGTGAACTCCGCACGAAAGGTCAGCACAGCAGGGTTTGATTTATCTTTAGAGTTCAATTTAATATGGCCTTTGGCATTCTGGGGGTGCTTATAAACACCTAACATCAGTTTGCCTAGTAAAGTTCAACTTAATAATCTAAAAAAGACATAAAGAATTAAGGAAAAATAGTTTGAAAAAAAGATGACAGTGATAGCGAAACCACTATCAGAGGCGATTGGAGCCTCGGTTACAGGTGTGGATTTATCTCGTGAGTTGAGTTTAGAAACAATTACCGAAATCAAAAACGCTTGGTATCGATATTCAGTTCTTGTTTTTCCAAATCAATCTATAAATGACGTACAACAAGAAAAGTTTTGCCGATATTTTGGTGAACTTGAACGCGTACGAACAACTACTGTTGCTGAGGATCACCCACATGTAATGCTGATTACCAATGCTAAAGACACCGGCAAACCCACGGCTTTGGAAGATGGCGAGATGATGTTTCATTATGACCAGTGTTACTATGAAAAACCGTGTATGGGAGCCACATTATTTTCGTTAGAGGTCCCTGATGTGGGAGGAAATACGCTTTTTGCTAATTGTACAAAGGCCTACGAAGCTTTGTCTCCTAGTTGGAAAGAAAGGGTCATTGGTTTGAAAGCTCTAAATTACTATGATTACGGGATAAGCCCAACTATGCGCCCTGGAGGGGAGATAGACCCTAGCATTCCGCAATGGGTACATCCTGTGGTGCGCACCCACCCCGAGACAGGTCGTAAAGCTCTCTATGTTAATCGTCTAATGAGCATGCGAGTTGTAGAAGTGTCGAATGAAGAAAGTCAGGAGATTCTCCAATTTTTATTTGATCATATTGAAAGCCGTCAATTTATTTATGAGCATAGTTGGTCAGTAGGAGAATTAGTGATGTGGGATAATCGGTGTAGTGTGCATGCCCGTACCCATTTTGCTCCAGAAAAAAGGCGTATGATGCGACGAGTTACAATTCGTGATCCAATTCCCGTCAAATGAATTTTATATTCCAAAGATAATGTTGATTGTATTCGTTAAATATTAAAATCTTCACCATACTTTTGGAAATACCTTTTAACAGCAGTAATATTTTGAAAATTTTTATCGGATAAACATATGGAAACACGAAAAGTAGGAGGAAATAATGGTATTGATGTCACCGTAGTTGGACTTGGGTGCAACGCTTTTGGGCGACGAATTGATCAAGATGCAACCACTCAAGTTATCAATGGTGCACTAGATTCCGGAGTTACTTTTTTTGATACTGCAGAGGGGTACGGAAACGGACTTTCAGAAGAATACATCGGTAATTCTTTAAAAGCCAGGCGGCATCAAGTAATAATTGCCACTAAAGTTGGTTACAATATGTTGCATGTTGAGGA
>CEUN01434686.1_pt1 | contig 17030 bp, 15 predicted proteins | sample 361501 | NCBI WGS metagenome assembly CEUN01 (sample SAMEA2622801, study PRJEB7988) | marine metagenome | biome: marine biome (ENVO:00000447); feature: marine epipelagic mixed layer (ENVO:xxxxxxxxx); material: "saline water (ENVO:00002010), including plankton (ENVO:xxxxxxxx)" | depth 120 m | reverse complement strand
TCCTCATCACACTTTCCAACGGCAGCGAGAATCCCACCTAAATTTTAACCCCACGCCAACGAGAGATTCTCCAGCTCATCGCCGAAGGCCAGAGCACGAAAGAGATCGCAGCAATTTTGAATGTCAGCGTGAAGACCTTGGAAACACACCGCACTCAACTGATGAACCGACTGGGAATTCATGACATCGCCGGACTGGTGCGCTACGCAGTTCGCACCGGCCTTGTTTCCGTCGAATAGACGGCTTCAGCAGTAGTTTCCTCTTCGGTTTTCAGGACTAGTCCCGATGGACAAATCCTGCTGCTGCCCGTTCCCTTTATGGGAAGATCGGATACCAGCCATGCTCCTGACTGAACCAAGCGATTCTGCCGTTATGACTGCTGAAGCCCCAACTACCGGCAAAAAGCGAGTCCTCATTGTGGGTGACAACTCGGACTTCCGGGAAGCCATGCGCATGCTCCTGCCGCGACGTTTCAACGTGGAAGTGGTGGAAGCTGCGGATCGCGCGCTTGCTTATGAGAACATTGATTCCGTCGACCTGGTAATGGTGGACTTCAAGATGCCGGGCATCAACGGTCTCGCCTTCACACAGGCGATGACGCAACGGGAGAACCACCCGCAAATTCTGCTGGCTTCATTCAATCCCATGCCCGCCCTTCGTAAAGCCGCCAGCAAAGCGGAGCGTTGGATCTGGTCTGCAAATCGGAGAATCAGGAGGGGTTGAAGGCACACCTGCAGGTGCTCGCCTGAGCCGCCCGGTTCAAATCAGCGCTTGGCAAGACAATCCTCCCGTAGTTAACTCCTTCAGCATTAATGCGTTCCGTGTTTGGATTCATAGCCCGGCTGTTCGGCCGCGGAAGCGAGAGTGAGCGCCGCAAGGAGTCTCAACTCGTCGGAATGTATCTTGCCGAAGCAAACGAGGCGAACCGCACGCAATACAGCGGCAATCGACAGCGCGAACACGGCAAGAGTTACAGTACGAATCGCGAGCGCGCCTGATCAGGGAATACAACCGGCCGCACAATCACAAGGCACGGCCAGACAATCCCCCTTCCCGAAAGGACCTTCTTTGTTTCCTCCCTTGCTGTCTCCTCCTTCGTTGCCCGCGTTCTCTAGTGAGAGTCTTATTTCCCTGCCAGCAATTCGACATTCGTGAAAGCGGCGACGGATATCGGGAAGGCCGGCGAACAATCCTTTCTCCTCGATGATTTTCTTCACCGCATGGGAACAGGAATCCTCACCGGTGTGAATTCGATACGCACAACTGAATCCTTTGTGTGGTGAGATGAATCGTTGATAGAAGCGGATCAGCGGGATCGCGGGGCTCATGGTTGGTGAGGCAAGTCTGGTTCGGATTCTGAAGCGATCAACCCTTTTCGATATTCCGGATTGCCCAGTCGGCATGTTCGGCGATCAACGGTTCGGGATCTTGTCGCGCCTTTTCCAACACAGGGAGCGTGTCCTGGTTTCCGGAATTTCCAAGGGCAATGCAAACATTGCGAAGAACCCCACGGCGTTTCGTGCGAAACATCGGCGTGCCGCGAAATCGTTGCCGGAATTCTTCTTCTGATAGTGACAGCAATTCCACCAGATCGGGCGTCTTCAGATCTTCCCTGCGAAACGGGTTCATCAAGCTGGCATCCTTTGCAAAACGGTTCCAGGGACACACTTCAAGACAGTCGTCACAACCGTAAATCCGATTGCCGATCGCCGGACGAAACTCCTCGGGGATCGAACCCTTCAACTCGATCGTGAGGTAGGAGATGCATCTCCGCGCGTCGAGTTGAAACGGTGCGGTGATGGCGTCTGTCGGGCAGGCGTCGATGCAATCCGTGCAATTCCCGCAGTGGTTCTTCTCAGGAGCGTCCGGCTCAAGTTGCAGCGTGGTGATGATTTCGCTGAGGAAAATCCAGTTTCCAAGATTGCGGGAGATGAGATTGGTGTGTTTGCCGATAAAGCCGAGACCGGAACGTTGTGCAAAATCACGTTCCAGGATCGGACCGGTGTCGACATACCACAGAGATTTCTTCGAACGCGGCTCTTCGCCCTGCAATTCGTTTACGAAAGAATTGAGCTCCCGCAGCGGTTGTTTGAGCACCTCGTGGTAGTCGTCGAAGCGGGCGTATCTGGCGATCGTGCCCGCCGATGGTTCGGTGTCGGTGCGCTCTTTGTCGCCCGAATAGACGCTTGCCAGGCAGATGATGGATTTCGCACCGGGAACAACCTGCTGGGGATTCGTTCGCTTGTGGGCATTTCGTTCGAGCCAGCCCAGCTCGCCATGTCGCTCTTCCTTTAGCCAGTTTTCGAATTCTGACGAGTGATCGGGGCGTTGGGCGCTGGTGAAGCGGCAGGCATCGAAACCCAGGTCCACTGCCTTTTGCCGAATCGATTCCTTCACGGGCGGAAGTTGAAAAGCGGTTCAAACCCGCTGCGTTTCGCGGAACTGATGTGCGATGTTGCCAGCGATCTCGCGGACAGATCGCTGTTCTGTACTCACTAGCACGTCGGCCTGCTTGTAGAAAGATTCGCGAGATTCAAGCAGGGCCCGAATCTTGCCGAGAGGATCGTCCGCGCGAAGCAGCGGGCGGTGGGTCTGATGTTTCGTTCGGTCGTGAATGGTTTCCGGTGATGCCCAAAGGCACGCAACAAATGAACCTTCCTTGAGCACCTCAAGGTTGTTTCCGTGTGCTGCCAATCCTCCGCCCGTTGCGATGACCTTGTTCGACCACGCACGGGAATCGGCAACGAGCTTCGCTTCCAGTTTTCGAAACGCGTCCTCACCGGCGCCGGCGAAGATCTCAGGAATCTTCATCCCGGTTTCCAGCTCGATCATTTCGTCGGTGTCCACAAATTCGAATTCAAGATCCTGGGCCAATTGACGTCCCACCGAGGACTTGCCCACACCCATGAAACCAACCAAGGCGAGGTTCTTGATGTCCCGTGCAACGATCACGTCGAAAGCGTAACGGTGATTCTTATGCGTGACACGACTATTCGCCTGAGATGCGCTGATACGCACTCCACCGCATCGACAATCCGGATTAATTCGTTCAACCTCTCGCATGCGCTCGCTTGTTTTTCTCTGCGTCCTTTTCTTTGGACTCCTGATTCAGCCGACAAGATCTGACGCGATCAGTGTCGTCACCAATTTTCCAGGTGGAGCAATGCATCTGACGGGCATCGATCCGGACACTCAGAAAATCTCGTTCCAACCTGCCAATCACCAGAACCGTGGCTGGGCCTGCTGGTGGTGTTTCAAACTGGAGGGTGTGAACCTGCGAAACAAAGTGACCTTGCAGTTGCATTCGCCCAGCAGCTTTGGCCGCCCGACCCGCGCGATGTTCAGCTACGACGGTGTGAACTGGTCGCACACGGATGCGGGAAAAACCTCCGGTGCAGACGTCGTTTACCAACATCGACCGAAACGCTCAACCGTATGGTATGCGTGGGGACCGCCTTTACAGCTGTCACATGCTCAGGAATTGGTTAAGCAGATCGCTGAGGCGAAAGTCGGAGCAAACGCGTTCGAATTGTGCAAGACACGGGAGGGGCGTTCCGTGCCGGCGCTTCGCTGGACAAGCGTTCGGAAGAACCTTTCGCGTCGTCCTGGTGTGTGGATCGAAGCGCGACAACACGCCTGGGAGAGCGGGTCCAGCTGGGTTTGCCGGGGATTGCTGGAATGGCTCAGTTCCACGAATGCAGCAGCAGTCCGATTGCGGACGCAGGCACAGATCTATGTCGTGCCTATCATGGACGTGGACAACGTCGAGATCGGCGCGGGCGGCAAGAATCAGATTCCCCACGATCACAATCGCGACTGGTCCGACAAACCGATCTACGCCTCAGTTGCTGCCGCGCAAAAGTTGATCAAGCAAATGGACGCCGGCCAGGAACTCGACCTCTTCATCGATCTCCACAACCCCGCGCCTCGCGACAGCAAACCGTTCTTTTACGCGCCTCCAAAGACACATCTGCCTGCGAAACGAACGGCAGCGCAAACGAGGTTTCACAAGACCTGCCTGTCGTTTCTTGGAAAACAACCACTCGGTTTTTCGGAGCGCCTGCGAATCAGCGGACCAGGTTACCACCCGCTGTGGCGGGCGATCAGCAAGAACTGGGTCGCGCAGAACACTGCGGACCACGTTGTCGCCCTGACCTTGGAAACATCGTGGAACACGCCCAACAGTACGCAGCAGGGATACCTGGACTACGGGGCCGCGCTGGGAGAAGCGATTGAAAAGTTCCTGCTGACAGAACAGCCGTAGCAACAAAAAAGGCGGCCCGATAGACCGCCTTCTGAATTGCTCTTCAGCGCGTTCAGATGAATTCGTTGATCAGGTTCTCAAGGAATTCCTGACGGCCACTCACGTTCTTCGGCTCCTTGCTGGTGAGCGCGTATTTCTCAAGCTGGCTGAAGCCGACCTTCTTGGCTTCGATCTTCGCGCCAATGCCGCTGTCCCAGGAGCTGTAGCGGTTCTTCACGAACTCGGCGAGGCGTCCGTCCTTGCGGATGGCTGCCGCAATCTTGAGGCCACGGGCGAAGGCGTCCATGCCGCCAATGTGCGCGTGGAAGAGATCGACAGGTTCAAAGCTTTCGCGACGAACCTTGGCGTCGAAGTTCACCCCGCCGGTCTTGAATCCGCCATACTTCAACAGCGAGAGCATGCACTGGGCTGTGAGGTAGACGCTGGTCGGAAACTGATCTGTGTCCCAGCCCAGCAGTTCGTCACCCGTGTTGGCATCAATGGAACCGAGGGCATCCGCTGCGCCTGCGACTTCCATTTCATGCTGCATGGTGTGACCGGCGAGCGTGGCATGATTCGTTTCCAGGTTCAGCTTGAAGTCCTTCTTCAATCCGTAGGCGCGTAGAAAATTCAGGCAGGCAGCCGCATCGGAATCATACTGATGCTTGGTGGGTTCCTTCGGTTTTGGCTCGATGTAGAACTGCCCCTTGAAGCCGATCTTCTTCTTGTAATCTGCGGCCATCGAAAGGAACAGACCGAGATGATCGAGTTCGCGACCGATGTCGGTATTCCAGAGCGTGGAATAACCTTCTCGTCCGCCCCAGAACGTGAATCCTCCGCCACCAAGGGCCTTTGTCACCTCCATGCACTTCTTTACCTGCGCGGCCGCGTAGGCAAATGCATCGGCATTGCAGCTGGTCGCGGCGCCATGCATGTAGCGGGGATTGGCGAAGAGGCATGAGGTGCCCCAAAGGAGTTTGATACCCGTGCGCTGTTGCTCTTCCTTGAGCACCTTGGCAACGGCGTCGAGGTTCTTGTTGCTCTGCGCAAGTGTCTTGCCTTCAGGCGCAACATCGCGGTCATGAAAGGCGTAGTAGGGATTGCCGAGCTTCTCCATGAACTCGAACGCGACCCGCACGCGATTCTGGGCGTTCTTCACGGAGTCAGTGCCATCATCCCAAGGACGAATGGCCGTGCCGACGCCGAAGGGATCCGAAAGCGGATTGCGGAACGTGTGCCAGTAAACCACCGAAAAACGTAGGTGGTCTTTCATGGTCTTTCCTTCGATAACCTCCTCGGCGTTGTAGTGCTTGAACGCGAGGGGATTCTTCGAATCCGGACCTTCGTACTGGATCGGTTTCTTGACCTGAGGAAACGCTGCTTTGGTTGCTTTCGCCATGTTCGGTTAGATTAAAGCGGGGTTTCTAGTCGCTCGCTTAAGTTCAGCCAATGAAATTCTTGATTGCTCGCGTGACTGACCGAATCTCGCCTTCTGTGTTTCGCAGCATGTTAAAAAAACTTAATCTTCTCTTTTTGCTGATCTCACTTGTCGCGCCCGCCTATGCTGCGCCCGTGGAAATCATCGCCCATCGAGGCGCTTCGCATGATGCGCCGGAGAACACCATGGCCTCCGTGAAGCTCGGGTGGAAGCAAGGCGCGGATGCGGTCGAGGTCGATGTAATGCTCTCCAAGGACGGCCGGATCGTCGTCATCCACGACAAGGACACCAAGCGCGTCGCCGGAGTGGATCGAAAAGTGAAGGACCAGACCTATGCCCAACTCCGACGCCTGGATGTGGGAACCTGGAAGGCGGACAAGTGGAAGGGCGAGAGCATCCCCAGTTTGGCCGAGGTGTTGGCAACCATCCCGGACGGCAAGCGGATGTTCGTCGAACTGAAGACCGGCCCGGAGATCGTGCCGGCCTTGAAGCGGGTAGTGAAAGCATCGGGCACACGGGCCGAACAAATCGCGATCATCAGCTTCAACCTGGAAGCGTGCGTGGAGACAAAAAAGGCCTTGCCCAGGCATGAAGTGTCGTTCCTCAGCGGTTTCAAGCCGAAGGGGACGTCGATGACGCCGAAGATAAAGACGCTCATTCGAAAGGCAAAGATCGCGGGTCTGGACGGTCTGGATGTTGATGGAAGAAAGTTGAACGAATCAGATGCGGGCACAGCGATTCACGCTGGCGGGTTGCGATTCTACGTCTACACAATCAACGATGCGAAACTGGCCCGTCAACTGATCCAGAATGGCGTTGATGGAATCACGACGGATCGTCCGAAATGGTTGCGCGATCAACTACGTTGATGCCTCACCTTTCATAACCGACTGTGTCCCGTGGATTCCGACGGGATCTGAACGAATAGCATTCGCCGTGCTACAGCGTCACATTCGGATCATTCTCATACGCGGAATCGATCCGCACGAGACGATCGGGCACGGCGCAGAACAGTTTGAAGAGCGCCTTGAGCTCGTGGACATCCTTCATGACGCCCACCCTTGAGAAATAAAGTTCATCCACCCCTTGTGGAAAGTTCCCTCCAAACCAACCCTCATCGTCCTTCACTTCCAGACAGATCGAACGTTGCTGATCGAACAACGATTTCAATTCGGGATCTGCCAACATCTGTTTGAGTTTGTGCGCGTCGTTCCCTTTGATGACGAACGCATCATCGAAATACGGGTCGCCAATCTCCAGGTTCTGCATGCCAAAGAAACGTCCCATTCCTGAGAACATGCTCTCCCGGTAGATCTTGAAATACAGACCGTCCTTGTTGATGAAGGGCGCGCGCATCCGCGTGTAGGTAGTCGAAGAATGGCCGTTGTTCACCGTGTAGGTGTCGAGCAGGAGTTCCCATTCCCTATGGCGGTAGCGCAGCTCGTTTGGGGACCAGAATCCCGTGTCGATATACTCCCCGCCGATGTCGGATGCGATTTGTCACCAGATCTCGCCTTGGGACGGACCAAAGATGGATCGCAGTAATCCCATGCCGGGAGCATACAAGAACCGGTGGATTGGAACACCGCTAATGAGCGCTAATCGACGCTTATGGAGAGAGCCGGCAGATCGTTCAGCTCGTTCAATTGCTGGAGAGCGACTCGTCGAGATTGAGTATCAGCGACGCGATTGCCGCGTAGGAAGCGGCTTCCGCTGGGGCAAGTGATGGGTCAATCGGTTTTTCGCCTCCACCGTTGAGATATTGCTTTGCAACCTCTGCATTGGTTTTGAACTCGTACAGTCGGTCTTCGAATTCTGCCAGCAGGATTTTCAGTTCACGCTCATTGATGTGTCGTGAAGTGGCGAGTCGGAAAGCGTGGCTGATTCGATCACGTGCAGATGAGCCTCCTTTCTTCATGGCGCGTTGTCCCAGCATTCTCGCGGCTTCCACGAATTGCGGATCGTTCAGCATCACGAACGCCTGGAGGGGCGTGTTGGTGACTTCGCGTCGGGTGCGGCAGGTGGTGCGGCCGTCGGCTCCAAGGATGCGAATGTTCGCGGCCGGGATCTGGCGTTTCCAATAGGTGTACAGGCTTCGGCGGTAAAGATCGTCTCCCCTGCCCTGGGTGAATTTGGCGCCTGATGAGCCAATGGCGTTTCTTCCAAAGAGGACTGCAGGTTGGTAAGGGTTGACGCCGGGGCCGCCGATCTTGCGAACCAGCAGGCCGCTGGTTGAGAGCGCGTGATCACGAAGAAATTCGGCTTTGAGACGACGGCGGGAACCACGGGCGAGGAATCGGTTTTCAGGATCGCGTTTGGCGAGGCCGGGTGAGCGCCGGCTGGATTGGCGATAGGTCTGGGAGGTGACAATGTTGCGCAGCAGTCGTTTCACGTCCCAACCTGATTCGACGAAGTCAACGGTGAGGGTGTCCAGCAGCTCAGGATGGCTGGGACGGTCGCCCTGCGTGCCGAAGTCTTCGGAAGTTTTCACAAGTCCGATGCCGAAGATCATCTGCCAGTAGCGATTGACCACGACGCGGGCGGTGAGGGGGTTCTTCGGATCGGTCAGCCATTTGGCGAGCCCGAGTCGGTTTGCCGGAAGATTCTTGGAGTAGGGGAAGATGCTGCCGAGTGCACCAGGTTTCACTTCCTCACCGCGATTGTCGTATTCGCCGCGATTGAGCATGTAGGTGGGGCGCATCTTTGCATTGTCGGAGGCGATCATGGTGATCTTCTCTTGCGCTGTAATCTTCTTCTGTTCTTCTGTCAGCGAAGCGCGTTTCTTGCGTAGATCAGCAAAGCCCGGCCAGATCGTCCGATAGTAATCCAGTTGCTTGTCGCGATCGCTGGAGAGGTTGCCACGCAAGGTGGCGGTTTGATCGGAGGTGATCGAAACGTCGCAGAGCGAACCGGTCACGGTGAGCTGGAGCTTCTCTCCCTTCGCCAGTTTCAACGGGGATTCGAGTCCGGCGATTGCGGGCTTATCCGGCGCGATGGCGAGCTTGGGGTCTTTGGCCAGCTTTACCGGGCGAGGTCTGCCTTTGCCGATGATCTGCAGCTTCAGAGATCGGATCGAACCAGCGTTCGGTGCGCTGAATTGAAGAGCGGCAATCTGATTCGTACTGGTCAGAGTGATAGTCCGGGTTGGGGCTTTGTCCACGGGCGCAGGTGCATGCGTATTTACTGTGAAGGCAGAACGGAAGGGCGCATCGCCGGTGTTGAAGGCGATGAGTTCGGTTCGATCGTCCGAAAGAACTTTCACGGACACCTTGTCCAGTCGCTCGGGGCAACAATCGTTGCGATTGAAGACGAGGATGTGATCGATGGGGAATTCGGCGCCCAGGTCGATCTCCCACCAGGCGTCCTTTTCGTTGTTGGTGCAGGAGCAGGAGGCAAAGCGGCCGTCTTTGTTTCCATCGATCGCCTTGTTGGCCGGTGAGCGATATCCGACGCTGGATTGGGTGGCCTTGCCGCTGCGGGCGATGTTTGAACCGCCGGAGTGAATCTCCACTTCTGAAATGGTCATGAATCCAACCTGGCCCGCAGGCAGTTCCAAGCGGACAAACCGGGCTTTCGTCTTGGATTCCGGATAGGACTTTGCGGTGTTCTTTTGGACTGGGGCCTTGTGGGCGAGTTTCCAATCAACGGGTTCATGCAAGGTCGTTCGCCACTCATCCAGATTGGCGAGGAGCTTGGGTGAGGTCACTCTTTCTGCCTTGGCGAGGTTCTTCAGTTCATTGGCGATTGCGGCGAGGCGGGCTTTGTTCTTTGGGGTTTGCAATTTCAAGATCGGATCGGTCGAACCCTTGGTGTTACCGCGTCCCTTCAAGCTGTTGAAAAAGCCGGAGAACTCATAATACTCACGCTGACTCATCGGATCGTATTTGTGATCGTGACATTGGGCGCATTCCAAGGTCAGGCCGAGGAAGGCGGTTGCCGTCGTGTTTACGCGATCGACGACGTATTTGATGCGGTAGTCCTCGTCGATGATCCCACCTTCATTGGAGGTGACGTTGTTGCGCAGAAATCCGGTCGCCAGCTTTTGATCCTCAGTGGCGTCGGGCAAAAGATCGCCGGCGATTTGCCAGGCGATGAAGTCGCGATAAGAGAGGTCGTTGTTGAAGGCTCTGACCACCCAATCACGCCACGGGTAAATGCTGCGTGGATGATCCTCGAACAAACCGTCGGTATCGCCGTAGCGCGCAACGTCGAGCCACTCAAGCGCCATGCGTTCGCCAAAGGCGGATGAAGCGAGCAGGCGATCGACAGCCTCGCGAAATGCAGCATCACTGGGGTCGGAGAGGAACGCGTCGAGTTCCTTGAGCGTGGGCGGCAGTCCGGTCAGGTCAAAGGATACTCGGCGAAGGAGATGTGCCGGGTTTGCGGGCGGGGAGGGATTGAGTCCTTCTTTTTCCAGTCGCCTTTGGATGAAATGATCGATCCATTTGGCCGGCTTATTCGATGCTATCCCGGATTTTGTCGGAGCGATGAAGGCCCAATGTCGTTCCCATTGAGCGCCTTGTTCGATCCATGTTCGAAGCAGCGCTATTTCCGCATCACTCATTGAGATCTTGGATTCTGGAGGAGGCATCAATTCATCCCGATCGCTGTGCGTCATTCGCCGGATGATGGCGCTTGCGGCTGGATTGCCGGGAACGATTGGTGTCATGCCATCGTTGGCGGCCTTGGCAGACTGTTCGCGGTCGAGGCGGAGGCCGGCTTTGCGGGAAGCGGAGTCGGGGCCGTGGCAGCTGAAGCATCGGTCGGCGAGGAGCGGCCGGATGTCGCGGTTGAAGGAGATGGTTTCAGCCGCCGGGATTGGACACGTGAGATAGATGAAGAAGAATGCCGTGACCAAACACAACGATGTTTGAGCCTCTTTACGTCGGCTACTACGAGGGTTTGGATTCATGCCAGGATTCCTTTTACCGCGTGGCCGTGAACGTCGGTCAGTCGAAATCTTCGTCCCTGGTATTTAAAGGTGAGCCGTTCGTGATCGATGCCCATGAGGTGCATCACCGTTGCCTGGAAGTCGTGCACATGCACGGGGTCTCGGGTGATGTTGTAGCCGACCTCATCCGTTTCGCCGTAGGTGGTGCCCGGACGAATACCCCCACCCGCCATCCAATAGGTGAAACAGCGCGGATGATGATCGCGGCCATTGGCGGATTTCTGAAGCTTGCCCTGTGAGTAGGTTGTGCGACCAAATTCACCACCCCAGATCACCAGCGTGTCGTCCAGCATTCCGCGTTGTTTCAAATCGGTCACGAGTGCCGCGCTCGCCTGATCGACGTCGTTGCATTGTTTGGGCAGGGCGCTGGTCAATCCGCCGTGGTGATCCCAGCCGCGATGATAGAGCTGGATGAAGCGCACGCCACGTTCGGCGAGGCGACGAGCGAGCAGCGCATTGGCCGCGAACTTGCCGGGCATCTGGCATTCGGGGCCATACATGTCGAGGATGCTCTTCGGTTCGTTGCTGATATCGGTGGCCTCGGGAACCGACATCTGCATGCGAAAGCTCATTTCGTACTGCGCAATCCGCGTGGTGATCTCCGGATCACCAAAGGTCTCGAGCTGCATGCGATTGAGTTGCTCGATGCGATTGATCATGCGCCGGCGGGCTTCAACCGACTCGCCCGGCTGACTGTTGAGATAGAGGATCGGAGTCGACCCACCGCGAAACTGAACGCCTTGATGAACGCTCGGCAGAAAACCACTGCTCCACAACTTGGTGTAAACCGGTTGGGAACCCGGGCGACCCGTGCCATTGGAAATCAACACGCAGAATGCGGGCAGGTTTGCGTTCTCCGTTCCCAGACCGTAACTCATCCATGACCCCATGCTGGGGCGGCCCGGTTGTTGATGCCCGGTCTGGAAGAAGGTCACACCCGGATCGTGATTGATCGCCTCGGTGTGCATGGACTTCACGAAGCAAAGATCGTCGGCCACCTGCGAAGTGAAGGGCAGCAGATCACTGATCCACGCGCGGCTTTCACCGTATTGCCGAAACTCCCAGTTGGAACGGGCGATGGGAAATGACTTCTGTCCCGCTGTCATGCCAGTGAGGCGCTGCGTCTTCTGAATGAACCCTTCCGCGCTCCACTTTTCCAGCTTCGCGTCGTAGCGCTTGAAGAGTTCCTTGCCGTGATGTTCGGCGAGCTTCGGTTTGTAGTCGAAGAGATCCTGCTGCGCGGGAGCGCCGTTCATGAACAGGAAAATGATGCGCTTGGCCTTGGGCGCGAACTGCTTGCGATTCGCTGACAGCTGCCGGGCAAAAGCGTCCGGTGCGAGCATCGAACCGAGAGCCAGCGAACCAATTCCGGCGGCTCCCTTCCGCAACAATTGGCGCCGGGTCAGCACCCGTTTCAGAGCGTCGGTGGCGACATCATTCAGCATCGCATGAAGCTATGAGGCCCGCGTTTCTCCGGCAATACCAATCGAAACGGCCGCCCTTGGACATTGATCAATTGCACGGGTGCTGAGAATTCTCGGGTAACCAAGCCGTTCCGACTGCTATCCTTTCCATATGCCACCTGCCAGTTCGAAAAACGAACTCAGCTATGACGACGTTATTCGCCGTGTGAAAAATGGCGATCAGCGGAGCTTCGAGGTCATCGTTCGGCGATTGGAGCGGCCGCTACGGGCTTGGCTTGCCACGCATGCTTCACCTGCGGTCGATGTGGACGAGGTGGCGCAGCGGAGTTTCGTCATCGCATTCAACAAGCTGGATGCGTTTGAGATCGGAACGGATTTCGCCGGATGGCTGTTCACGATTGCCCGCTATCAATTGAAGGCAGAATTAACGCGACTACGACGCGTTGCCGATTACCATGCACGGTTTGCGCCTGAGTTGCTGGAACGAGAATTGGAGCGTCGCTGCGACGAACCCGGAGACGTTGATCAACTCAAACTCGACCACTTGAAAAAATGCGTCGCCTCGCTTGGTGAAAATCTCCGGCAATACATCACGTGGCGTTACGACGAGGGAATTCGACTTGAAGAAATGTCCGCGCGGACCGGGCGATCGGTTGGCGCAATCAAGAAACAGCTTTGGCAGATACGACGCAAACTACAGCAATGCGTGGAAGATCGAATGAAGGGTGAGGCAGTATGAACGAGCAGGAACGGTTTAAAGAGCTATGGAACGATTACCTCGAAGGTGATCTGGACGAAACAGGATTTGCTGAGCTGCGCAAACTTATGGCAGCCGATGATGCGCGAACGCCCGATGCGGTGGAGGATTTTGAAGTGCATCGTCTTCTGGGACTGGAGGCGCAGGATTCGGAAGCGCGCCATGAAGCCTTCGTGGAAGAGACCATGGCCAGTCTTCCATTGCCTCAAGAGGATTTTGTGGGGCAGGTCATGGGTGAGATTCCGAAGCAAACGGAGGGGCGTGTCATTCAGTGGATTCCGAACTGGGCGCTATCCGCAGCAGCGGCTGTGGTGGTGATGACTTTGATTTCGTTCTTCAACAATCCACAACCCAAGGCCATCGCGACTATCAGCAACATGAGCGGCCCGGCCTTATGGACAGGTGACGCCGGGCGCGTGATCGAGGAGTTGGGAGTTGGCATGCCACTTTCGGGTGGCACGTTGGAAGGAACATCACCGAAGTCTTGGGTGGAGCTCACCTTCACGGACGGATCAGTCGTGACGCTTTCCGGTGATTCCATGCTCACCTTTTCCGAACTTGGCCAAAAGGAATTGCATCTCAAGCGAGGCGGTCTGACTGCCGACGTGCAGCCGCAAGAAAGGCCGATGTTGGTCCACACGCGTTCGGCGACATTGACGGTGTTGGGAACACGTTTTGAGGTCGAAACGGAATTGGCGTCGACAGCCTTGAATGTGAGTGAAGGCCGAGTCGGAATTCGTCGGGTCAGTGATGGTCAATCGGTTGAGGTCGCAGCGAACCATCGTGTGATCGCGGCTTCGGACGCAGAATTGAAACCGGTGCGACTGTCAGGGCCGGTTCATTCCTGGGAGAGCGACATGAGTAAGGGCCGGCAGCGGATGTACGGGAAATGGCAACCTGATACCGGCGTGGATGGCGGTCGCCTGTGGGCCATTCCGTATGTCACCGAGCAAAAGAAGACCATCTTTACTACTTCCGTGCCGATCTCTCGTTCGCGCACGCCGGTCATCCTTGAATCCAATTCCCAAGTCCGTGTTCGCGGACGGCTCGGAAACCGCAGTCGCGTCTGGGTTGGACTGACCTTGCGCCAACCGAATGGTGACTTTGCCGGCCGCTTTCAAGTTGTGCTGCCGGCTGACAAGTTTGCGCCGAACCAGGAATTCGAACTGGTAATTCCTCTTGCCGAGTTTGAACTGGATCCGTCTTTGAATCATCTGCGGGACAAGCTCGCGACCTCACTGGAAAGTTTGGTGGTCGGATCCATGTGGTGCCACACGCTTTATAATCAGGCCAAACTGGGCGTGAGCCATTTCAGCGTAACCTCAGGCGACTAATCAACGATGCACGATATTCGTTACGCTCTGCGTCTGCTGCGACGCTACCCGGGATTTACGTTGATTTGCGTGCTCACGCTGGCCTTGGGTATTGGCGCAACGACGATTGTGTTCAGCATTGTCAACGGCGTGCTGCTCCAACCGTTGAACTATCCGGACTCACATCAAATTGTGCAGGTCTTTGAAGGCGATGAGCAGGACGGCTTCACTTACAATTATCAGAATCAAACTTCACCCCAGAACTTCCTCGATTGGCGGGATAAGAACACCGTCTTCGAAAGCATCGCGAGCTACGCGAACTTCAAGGAATCGGTCACCCGCAATTTCATCTACACAGGCGGGGATATTCCCCGGAGATTGAACGGTCGATTCGTATCCACGAATTTCTTCAAGGTCTTCGGCATTACGCCCATTCTGGGACGCACGTTTTCCCCGGACGAAGAACGGCGTGGATCAGCGCGTCTCGCCGTGATCAGTCATTCCTTCTGGAACCAGGAGTTTAATCAAAACCCCAACGTGATCGGAAAATCCATCACCTTGGAGAACGCGGGCAAACATTCCTATTCAGTGATCGGCGTCATGCCACGGGGATTTCGCTATCCCGGCTCTGATGTCTGGGTATCGCTGGCCCATGCTCCCGCATTTCGCAACTGGGATCCCAAGAACGTACTGATGGCAGAACGGGGGGGCACGATCATGCGCGTTGTTGCGCGGATCAAGGACGGTGTCTCACTCGAGCGCGCCACTGCCGAAATGAACTCCCTGCAAAAGGCAATCTACGAGGAACACAAGGGACAGGAATTGCAGGGACCGGGATGGGAAATAGGAAAAAACATCGCCTTGGAACCATTGCTCGATTCCGTCGTCTCGCGCGTGCGATCGTCGCTGATCCTCTTCTCCGGAGCGGTCGGCCTCCTCCTCCTCATAGCCTGCGCGAATGTGGCCAATCTCCTTCTTTCCCGCGCCTTGACCCGTCAACGTGAGATGTCCGTCCGCGCCTCTCAAGGCGCCAGCCGCTGGCATCTTGTTCGACAGCTTCTGACCGAGAGTGCCGTCTTGTCGATCATCGCCGGAATCGCCGGATCTGCCTTGGCCTGGTGGGGAACGAAAGTCGTTCTCCAGTTTAGCGCCGGTGCGATTCCGCGCGCGGGTGATGTGGGGATGGATTGGCGCGTGCTGGTGTTCACCCTGCTGGTCTCGATCGTGACCGGGACGCTGTTCGGTCTTGCGCCCGCGCTTCAATCTTCCAAGACCAATCTCAACGATGCGCTTCGCGAAGGCGCCAATCGGCTGACCGGCAACCGCTCACAGCACTACATCCGCAACGGCTTCACCGTGACCCAGATCGCCCTCGCGTTGGTATTGCTGATCGGCGCGGGGTTGTTGATCCAGAGCTTTAGTCATCTCCAAAGTGTAAAACCTGGTTACGCAGCGGAGGAACTGCTCGTCGTGGAAATGAACCTCGCTGGAGCCGCCTATCCCAATCGCGAACAGCGCGTCAACTTCATCAATCGCGCCGTCGAAGAAATGGCCGCCACTCCCGGGGTCGATGCCTGTGCAGCCACATCGCTGTTGCCCATCCGTGAAGGCTGGCCGCACAATTTCTACCGCAAGGATCAGGGGCCTCCCGGTGACAAGACTCAGTGGAAGAAACTGGGAACACGAGCGATTGGCCCCGGCTACCATCAGGCATACGGAATACCACTTCTGCGCGGTCGCGGAATTGACTCACGAGACACCTGGACATCCGAGCGCGTCGTCATGGTCAATCAGGCATTCGTGAATCTTGAGTACGCGGACGAGGACGAAGACGTCCTCGATAAAATCATCAACATCAGCGGAGTCGATTATCGGATCATCGGGGTGTTCGATGACTTCAAGAACCGCGGTCTCACCAAGAAAGCGTCCCCCGAAGCCAATGTCCCGCTCGCGCAATGGCAACACGCCGATGCATTATCCGTCTTTCTCACCGTGCGTTCGGAGAACAACCCGAAGGGATTACAACCGATCGTCACCGAGAAGGTGAGGAAGTTAAATCCCGATCAACCGCTGAACGGGTTCATCGTGATGCAGCAATTCGTGGATGCCGGCCGGGCAATCGATCGCTTTCGTTCCCTGTTGATTACAATGTTTGCACTGGCTGCGCTGATTCTGGCCAGTGTAGGAATCTACGGAGTCGTGTCCTATTCCGTTGCCCAACGAACCAATGAAATGGGAATCCGGATGGCCTTGGGAGCACAACGAGAAGACCTGATGAAACTCATCCTGAAACAAGGACTACAGCTTACTCTCCTCGGCGTCATCATCGGACTTGCCGGTGGGCTGGCGGTCATGCGACTCCTCGCCAGCCAACTCTACAACATCTCCACCACTGATCCGCTCACCTTTGTTGGCGTCGCTCTCGTTCTCGCTGCAGTTGGAATTCTCGCCTGCATCGTCCCCGCCGTTCGCGCCATGCGCGTCAGTCCGAATAACGCCTTGCGATATGAGTAACGGCTGCGTCATTCCCTTCGAAGCACGCGGAGCACAACCGGCCCAACGGGCCTGGCGTTGTGCATTTGCGATGTCATCAACGTTTGCAATTTTCTCTCCGCTGAATCTCAACGCGTTTGATACTGCAATCACTCCTCTAATCGAAAATCACTGCATCGGTTGCCACGACGGCGATACCAAGACTCCTCTGAATCTCGAAACTCTTGGCTTTGATCTGAACGATAGACACACCTTTGCTGCATGGGAGAAGATCTTTGATCGGGTATCCAGGGGTGAAATGCCACCGGCCAAAAAGAAGCGTCCAGATGCAATACTTCTAAGCTCCTCCCTCTCATCGCTCCGCAAGGACCTTCATACCGTCAGCGTTGCGCGGCAGAAAAAAAGCGGACG
>CEUN01157853.1_pt1 | contig 17052 bp, 17 predicted proteins | sample 361501 | NCBI WGS metagenome assembly CEUN01 (sample SAMEA2622801, study PRJEB7988) | marine metagenome | biome: marine biome (ENVO:00000447); feature: marine epipelagic mixed layer (ENVO:xxxxxxxxx); material: "saline water (ENVO:00002010), including plankton (ENVO:xxxxxxxx)" | depth 120 m | reverse complement strand
TGATCGGCGTGTCCTTTGCCTTTAACATTGCGATGAATCATCGGCTGGAAGCCCTGCGCGACCAGGCCGAGCAGGCTGCTGACTCCTGGCGGACCTATGTCCCCCGCTGGTCCTTCTGGAACAACGTCAGGACCGTCGCCTCCACGGCTGCTGCAGCATGCTTTCTTCTGGCGGGATTGCTTCTTGCGTCGTCAGGCTGACGGCTTCGCGTCGCCCTTGCGTCGGGTGACCTTCCGGCTCCGGCGGACGAGTTCCCGCTCGATGTCGGAAAGCGAGACCCCGGCACGGGCGGCGGCGGCAAGTGCGAAGTAGATGACGTCGGCCGCTTCATGGGCGACGTCATCGCAGCTTTCGGCCTCGACCAGCTCCTGCGCCTCTTCGAGCAGTTTGGCATCGAGCAGACCGGCTTCGTCGAACAGGCGGCGTGTGTAGGAGCCTTCGGGGGCGGAGGCACGGCGTTCGGCGATCAGGCGGGCGAGGGCGGGCAGGCCGTCGTCCTCGCCCCAGCAGGTCCAGGTGTCGAGATGGCAGAAGCCATCGCCGGACTGGCGCACGGTGAAACGCAAGGCATCGCGGTCGCAGTCGAGGTCGATCTTCAACAGGTCCTGGGTCGCACCGGAGGTCTCGCCCTTCACCCAGAGACCGCGTCGGCGCGAGTGATAGGCCCCGACACCACGGTCCACCGCTGCGGTGAGGCTTTCGCGGTCCGAATAGGCCAGGCCCAGTGCGCGGCCGTGTTCGTCGCACACCACCGTGGGCCACAGTCCGTCCGGCCGGTCGCTCTTGAGGGGGGCTGCAATGGCATCGGCCAAGTGCAGCGCGCCGGAATAGAGTGCCATGCCGACCTGGGCATCGGCCCCGGCTTGGTCGGCCAGACGGATGTCGTTGGCTGTGGTGAACCCTCCTGCGACCGTGAGTTCTGCGGAACCCGCCGCGTCCTTGAGGCGCCGGGTGGCATCGAGGTCGGTGCCCTGCATGCGCCCTTCGCGCTCCACGAAGGTCACGAGAAAGCCGCCCACGAGATCACGCAGTTCCGCCATCCGGTCCTTGACCGATGCGCCGGTCTTGGTCGTCCAGCCGTGGGTGACCACTTCACCTTCCACGGCGTCGAGCGCCGCGGTCACGCGTTCACGGGGCAACTGCGAGAGGATCTCCGGTTTGGCTGCGGTACCCAGGATCACCTTAGACGCGCCGGCATCGAGCCAACGGATGGCGGCTTCGACATCGCGGATACCGCCACCCACGCGACAGGGCGCCAGGGTCACGAGCTCTTCGATCAGGGCACGGTTGTCGCCCTGGCCCAATGCGGCATCGAGATCGATCACGGCGATCTCGCCGGCGAGCCGGAAGCGTTCGGCGATGGGCCGTGGATCGCCCGCCTCGATGGCCATCTCCTTGCCACCCACAAGCTGGACAGCCTGACCGCCCATCAGGTCAATCGACGGGATGATCATTCCGCGGGTTCCGCCTGAATCTTCGGGAAGGCTAAGGTCGAGCCAAGCGCGATCGTTCCGGAAATCATGGCGAAACCCGAAGCCAGGGCAAAGGCATAGGCCAGATCGAAATCACCGGCCCAGCCGCCCAGGAAGGCGCCCAGGGCACCCACACCATCCATCAGCGTGAAAGCGAGGCCCAGCGTCGTGCCCTCACGCTTGCCCGCGAAGTCGACGGCTGAGGCCAGCACGACCGAACGGACACCGTAGAATGCCCCGATCATGACGATCAGGAAGCCTATCGCGACCCAGGGTGACCCGATGAACGGCATGGCAAAGCCCAGCGGTGCTGCCGCGAACAGCGAGATCGCGAAGATCTTGCGGCGACCCATCGTGTCCGACAGATGGCCCATGATAGGCTGGAACACGGCTCCGGCCAGGATCATGGCTGAGAAAGCGACGCCACCCCAGAACACGGAGAAGCCGAGATCGTTGACGATGTAGAGCGTGGCCATCGCCAGAACGGACATCACGGCCATGTTGTAGATGCTGATCATCGAGACCAGCGCGAGACCGGTCTTGCTGGTCCACTGCTGCATCATCTCTTTGAGGTCGCCAAGACGCGCGGCACTCGCCGTTTCGACCGTCAGGCGATCGCGAGCCTGGAAGAAGATGATGCCCACAACGGCTGCCGGGATCACGGCAAGCGCCAGTCCCTCACGCCAGTCGAGATAGAGCAGAAGCACGCCGGTCAGCAGCGGTGCGAAGACCTCCGCGAGGGTGCCGCCCATGGCGTGGATGCCCAAAACCCGGGCACGCTGGCCTGCCATGGTCTGGGTCAGTGTCCCGGTCGCCAACGGATGCCAGGCCGAGGTTCCCATCCCGGCGATGGCGAGCATCAGAGTCAGGGTCCAGAAGTCCGGGGCCAGACTGGCGAGACCGTACCCCACGACAACCCACACAAATGTCCCGGCGAACACGGGGCCGCGGCGGCGTGTGTGATCACTCAGCATACCCGCGGGGAGCAGGCTCAGAGTCGCGCCGACGGCGGTGAGCGCGACCATCAGACCCATCTGCGACGGCGACAGACCCATCGCCAGGGCGATGGGCGGCTGTAGCACCCAGAACGCGCCATGGGGCCAATCCACCGCCATGTGTCCGGCGCAGAACGTTAGGATCGGCAAGCGCTTGGGTTGGGTGTCCGTGGTGGCCATGGCTATCAGGTCTCGTGGGAGTCCATGCGGGTCGGGATGCCGGCTGCGGCCATCACCCGCTTGATATCGGCCACCCTATAGTCGCCGTCGTGAAAGATCGAGGCTGCCAGCACAGAGTCCGCGCCGGCCTCGAGCGCTTCCACCAGGTGTTCGGGGATTGCTGCGCCACCCGACGCGATCACCGGCACGTGCACGGCGTCCGAGATGGCTTTCAGCAGAACCGTGTCATAGCCGGAACGTGTGCCGTCGCGGTCCCAGCTCGTGAGAAGGATTTCGCCCGCGCCGCGCTCCACGGCCTCCTGCGCCCAGCCGATGGCGTCGATCCCAGTCCAGTTCTTGCCCGACATGGTGACGACCTCCCAGCCGTCGTCGTCGGCCTTGCGGGCGGCATCGATCGCGACGATGGCGCACTGGCTGCCGAAGTGGCCGGCGATCTCGGTAAGCAATTCGGGCCGGGCCACCGCAGCCGTGTTGGCCGCGACCTTGTCGGCACCGGCTTCCAGCAGAGCCCCGGCATCGGCTGCCTTTCGAACGCCACCGCCTACCGTCAGCGGGATGCCGAGCTCTTTGCGTACGGTCGCGACGGTAACCAGCGCGTTGCCACGCCCTTCCGGCGTGGCCGAGACATCCAGCATGACCAGCTCGTCAGCGCCCTGCGCTTCGTAGGATATCGAAAGCTCTACCGGATCGCCGGCATCGCGCAGGCCTTGAAAGCGCACGCCCTTCACGACACGGCCGTCGTCGATATCGAGGCAGGGGATCACACGAGCGGTTAGCATGGCATGGCAATCCAGCGGGAAAGGAGCGTACGGCCGAAGGCACCGGAAAGCTCCGGGTGGAACTGGCAGGCCACCACCGGCCCGCGCTCCAGGGCGGCGACAAACGGTCCGCCGTGGTCGGCCATGGCGGCGTTCCAGCCTTCGGGCGCTTCGGTCAGTCGGTAGGAGTTGGCAAAGTAGGCATGACCGCTCGCCAGCACAGAACAGTGTTCGTCGGCCTCGATGCGGTTCCAGCCGAACTGGGGAACACGCACGGATCCGGCGAAGCGTGTGAAGTCGGCCTCGATTAGGCCCAGGCCTTTGGCACCGGGCGATTCCTCGCTCGTCGATCCCAACAGCTGGAGCCCGACGCAGATCGACAGGGTCGGTTTGCCGGCCGCCATACGCTCGCGCAGGGGCTCGGCCATGGCGCTTTCGTTGAGGTTCGCCATCGCCGCACCGAAGGAGCCGACGCCTGGCAGCATCACATGGCTTGCGCTTCTGATGTCGTCGGGATCAGTCGCCATGCGCGGGGCGCCGCCCGCCCGCGTCAGGCCTGCCAGAACGGAAGCAATGTTGGCGGTTCCGGTGCGGCAGACAACGACCTCGCGGCCGCTCACAGCACCCCCTTGGTGCTGGGGACCTCGTCATGGCCCATCGGCGCGACGGCCTGACGCAGGGCCAGGGCCAGCGACTTGAAGGCGGCTTCGGCACGGTGATGATCGTTTTGGCCGCGGATCAGCTCGACATGCAGGGTCATATTGGCCGCCATGGCGAAGGACTGCAGGACATGGCCGATCATCTCGGTGGCGATATCGCCGACCTTCTCGCGGCGCAGCCCCAGATCGACATAGACATAGGGGCGCCCCGAAAGATCGATCACGGCGCGGGCCAGCGCTTCGTCGAGTGGCGCATGACCTTCGCCGAAGCGACGAATGCCCCGCTTGTCGCCAAGCGCCTGGTCGAAGGCTTCGCCCAGAGCCAGGCCACAATCCTCGGCGGTGTGGTGATCGTCGATGTCGAGATCGCCGGTGCAGGTCAGCATGATGTCCATCCGGCTGTGCCGGGTCAGGGCATCGAGCAGGTGATCCAGAAAGCGCAGGCCGGTGGCGATCTCGGCCTGGCCGGTGCCGTCCAGCGTCACGGTGGCGCTGATATCGGTTTCGCGGGTCTTGCGGGTCACAGTTGCGGTGCGGGTGCTCATGGGATCCTCACGACACGATGTTGCCTATGGGGCTGACCACGATGTCGGTGCCGCCCTGGGCCTTGATACGCGGGATGACCTGCGCGAGTTCGTCACGCGGCACCGCGGACTTGATCGCGAACCCCCCGGCGCCGTGCAGCGGCGAAATGGTCGGCTCCCGCATGCTCGGCAGCACGTCAATCACGGCCTCCAGATCGTCGGCGGTCACGTTCACTTCGACCATCACGCGCCGGCGGGCATCCAGCACGGAGCCCACCATCATGACGAAGCTGTAGATGGCGGCACGCTTGTCCGCGTCCTCCAGTGAGGCCGGATGGGCATAGAGGCGGGTCGACGAGGTCATGACCTCGCCAACGATTTCAAGACCGTTTGCGCGCAGGGTCGAGCCAGTCGCCGAGTTGTCGACGATGCAGTCGGCGTCTTCGGGCGGGAACACCTCGGTCGCGCCATAGGAGCGCACGAAGGTCGCGTCGAGGTTCGCGCGGGCAATCCAGTCACGGGTCAACCGTTCGTATTCGCTGGCTATCACCAGATGCTGGCCGGGCAGGGCGCCATCGACCAGCAGCTTCACGGGTGCCGCGGCCACAAGCTGGACATGATCGAGACCGGTATCGACGAGCTCGACCAGGTCAGCCTCTTTTTCCGCGACCCAGTCGGCGCCAGCGAAGCCGAGATCACGGCTGCCGACATCCAGCATCTCCACGATGTTCTGAGGCTTCAGTAGCTTGGCGTCGAAACCGGGTAGCGACAGCTTCGGGCGATAGTCACGCGTGCTGGATGAACCGCCCGAGCGAATATGAATGCCGGCGTCCTCGAGCAAGGCGAAGACATTGTCCTGCATGCGGCCCTTGGGCAGGCCCAGGCGTATGATCTGATCGACTGGCATGATGGTCATCGGCCATGGTTGGAGTCCGGCGTGGGAGAATCGCGAGTGAAAACTCAGGCATCACCGGTTTGGTGTCAACGGTCAGATGAGCGACGCCCTGGCAGGTCGGCCCGCGTGTTTTCGCGGGCTGTTCTCCGCGGAGGGTTGCAGACTTCCGGCCGACGGATTGCTCAGGTGTTCATTGTCTGGAGGACCCAGTCCTCAAACTCGCCGATCAGATGCTCGCTGTCGTATGCGTCGGAGTTCGCGAGCCATCCTCCGGAAAACCCTTGTTCGCCATGCCGGCCTGAACCGATTCGATCAACTCCAGGTCCTCGTGGACAAAGTGGGTGTCGATCCATCTGTCGTAGAGCCGGTCGTGATCCCCGGCCAGTGATGCCGGACCGTAGAGCCTTTATGTCGCCGTGCTGTGGCCGGCCGCCGTCGGCCGGAAGGCAATGGTTGTGATCAGCGATCCGTCCGTATCGTTGGACGCTCGAACGACCGATGTCGGGTACAACAGCCATGCCGCTTACTGACCGCCATCCAGCATCCGGGATGGGCCGGGCGACAGTGGTAACACTCCAGAGAGCTCTCAATGCAAACCTTCCAGTTTCCATCTATGGAGAAGGTGCCTTGGCAAAGCGCCTGAAAGGCGGGGAGGTCCGGCGCTTTGCCAAGGATTTGTCCTGCCAGGCCCCGGGCGGTTTCTTCAAGATCGGCCGCATTCGGGTCCAGATTGACGAACCAGAGTCCGGCGAGCCGTTGGATCCTGATTTCCTTCAACGCGATATCGGCACACGCTGGAGCTCTTTCGGCGCCCCGCGCGTGGCGTAGCCGTCCACCCAGGTCATACGGCCAAGCATGGTAAGGGTAGACCAGATGATGAGGTTTGGTGCCACAGCCGTCTTCGAGCAGACGGTGCCCTCGGTGCTGACAGACATTGTAGAAGGCCCGAACCTCGCCGTCGTCGCCGCGGACGGCGAAGATCGCCTGATCCGCGGCATAACCGGTGATGTAGTCGCCCGGTTTCGCCAGGTCGCAGTCGTGGGCGAAGTTGTCGCCGCAGGTGAACCCCTCGCTCCCGAATACAGGCGCCAGCGAAATGTCGGCTTGCTCTGATCTGTCCATGACACTGCTTTCCTTTCCGCGCCGGGAGTTCATCCGTGCTTGACCGGACGTCGTGTTCGACCATATGAAATTTTTAGAAGGATATTTCATGGGCGGCAATTACCGGCCGGGTGTTTCGTTCATGTGCCAGGCGGTCGCGGATCGAATGGGCATCGCTCTGTCCGCTGGCGACGCATGTTTTGGTCTCGAGGCGAATCGCTTAAGCTTGACGTCAGACGACGTAAGGAGACGCGGCATGCCGGTTCACGGTGTCGATCACATCAACATCCGTACGGCCGATCTCGACCGCTGCCGGGCCTTCTACTGCGATGTCCTGGGCTTTGAAGACGGTTGGCGCCCGCCGTTCGAAAGTCCCGGTGCCTGGCTCTACGCCGGGCGTGCGCCCCTGTTGCATGTCACGGTCACCGACGATCCCAGAACAGGCGAGAGCGCTGTCGATCACGTCGCCTTTGCCGTGAAGGGTTATGATGAAATCACGAAATGGCTCGGCAAACGGGATATCGCCTTTGAATCCCACGGTGTGCCGGAAACGCTCATACACCAGGTTTTCATCGAGGATCCGGATGGCGTGTCGGTCGAGCTCAACTTTGCTGACGGTACCTGATGAAGGTCGACGGCGTTCCCTTTCGCACGATCTGGTGTGACGACGATGGTGTGACTGTCCGGATCATCGACCAGACCCGGTTGCCTCACGCTTTCGAAACAACGGCGCTTTCATCGGTCGAATCCGCAGCCCATGCCATTTCGGCGATGCTGGTGCGCGGCGCGCCGCTGATCGGAGCCACGGCGGCCTATGGCATGGCGCTTGCCATGTACGATGATTCGTCTGATGCGAACCTGAAGGATGCCCACGAAACCCTGCTGGCGACCCGGCCCACCGCCGTCAACCTGCGCTGGGCGCTTGATGCGATGACAACGCTCCTGAGCCCTCTGCCGCCGGACGAGCGCGAGGCTGCAGCCTATGCCCGTGCGGCGGTGATCTGCGACGAGGATGCCGCGATCTGTGAATCGATCGGTGACAACGGCCTGCCGATCATTCGCGCGCTCTACGAGACGAAAAACGATACGGTCAACATCCTGACCCATTGCAATGCCGGCTGGCTCGCTGCCGTTGATTGGGGCACGGCGCTCGCCCCGATCTACAAGGCGCATGATGCCGGCGTTCCTGTGCATATCTGGGTCGACGAGACCCGGCCGCGCAACCAGGGTGCGGCGCTCACGGCCTGGGAGCTGGGCCGCCATGGCGTGCCCCACACGGTGATCGTCGACAACGCCGGAGGCCACCTGATGCAGCATGGGCGGGTCGACATGGCGATCACCGGAACCGATCGCACCAGCGCCAACGGTGATGTCTGCAACAAGATCGGTACCTATCTGAAAGCGCTGGCTGCTCACGACAACGCCGTGCCATTTTATGTCGCCCTGCCGTCTCCGACCATCGACTGGACACTGATGTCAGGGGAGGACATACCGATCGAAGAGCGCAACGGCGAAGAGGTCGCGGTGATCGCGGGCAAGGATTCAGCAGGCAAAGTCTCGGCTGTGCAGCTAACGCCGGATGGCTCGCCTGTCGGCAATCCGGCGTTTGACGTCACGCCGGCGCGCCTTGTCATCGGGCTCATCACCGAACGCGGTGTCTGTGCTGCCTCCACAGATGGTCTTGCGGGTCTGTTTCCGGAGCATGCCCGTGCCGCGTGACAGCCAGGCCCTGCGCCGTGACCTGATCGTGACGGCGCGCTCTATGAACGGTCTCGGCATCAATCAGGGCACGTCTGGCAATGTCAGCGCCCGCGCGGGCAAGGGCTTCCTCATCACGCCTTCGGCTCTGCCCTATGACAAGACCACGCTAGACGACATCGTTGCCGTGGCACTCGACGGAACGGCCAAGGGTCGACGGCGTCCGTCCAGTGAATGGCGCATTCATCGCGATATCTATGCCGCCCGTCCCGAGGCCGGCGCGATCGTTCATACCCATGCAACCTTTGCCACCACGTTGGCGTGTCTCGGTAAACCCATTCCGCGTTTTCACTACATGGTGGCGATGGCCGGCGGCGATGATATCCGTTGTGCGCCCTATGCCACCTTCGGCACCCAGGAGCTCAGCAACCACGCCCTTGCCGCTCTTGAGGGTCGCAAGGCCTGTCTGCTCGCCAACCACGGCATGATCGCAGTCGGTGCCGATCTTGAAAGCGCCCTGGCGCTGGCCGTTGAAGTCGAGAGCCTCGCGCGCCAGTACTGGCAGGCCCTGCAGGCTGGCAAGCCGAAGCTGCTGACCAGGAAGCAGATGGCCGTGGTGCTTGAAAAGTTTGCTGACTACCAGCCCGATTGATGCCGCACGGCTTTGCAGCGGCGCGGACCTGCTCTAGAAGCAGCGCGCGCTCACCAGGCTTTTGACCATGACCGATCTGCCCAGCCCTCGTCTTCTTCATCTCGCTGCCCTGTCGGCTGCTGAGCGTGCTGCGCTGTGCGCCCGTGGGTTGATTGATGTCGGTGACTATCTCGACCGGGCGCGCCCCATCGTTGAGGCGGTGCGTGACGAGGGCGACGTGGCGCTTGTCCGGTTCGCCGGCGCCTTCGACAAGGTCACGATGGCGGCTGAACAGATAAGGGTGGCACACGAGGCTTTCGAAGCCGCCTACAATGCCGTGCCCGACGCCATGGTCGCCGCCATACGCGAAGCGGCCGAAAACATCCGCGCGGTTCACGCGCAGCAGAAACCCCCGCGGCTCGACATGATCGAGGTCCGCCCCGGTGTCATGGCGGGCGACCGCTATGTCCCGATCGAGGCGGTGGCCTGTTATGTGCCACGCGGCAAGGGATCGTTTCCGTCCGTCACACTCATGACCGCCATTCCTGCCAAGGTTGCCGGTGTTCCGAGGATCGTCGTGATCACGCCGCCGGGGCCGGATGGCACTTGCGATGCCGGCACGCTGGTTGCCGCGCGCGAGGCAGGCGTCTCGGAGGTCTATCTCGCCGGTGGGGCGCAGGGTGTGGCTGCGGTGGCCTATGGGACGGAGACCGTTCCCCGCTGTTCCAAGATCGTCGGGCCGGGGTCACCGTGGATCGGTGCGGCGATGGAGCTTTGTGCGGAGGCGATTGCAACCGGCCCGCCCGCCGGTCCGTCCGAAAGCATGGTGCTGGCCGACGGCACGGCCGATCCGGATCGTCTGGCCCTCGATCTGTTGGTCGAAGCCGAACACGGCGATGATTCCACCACCTTCCTGGTGACCTGGGATGAAACGTTGGCCCGCGCGACGGCAGAACGGATCGAACATCACCTTTGGAGCCTGAGCGAAGAGCGTCGGTTTTTCGCAGCCACCGCCCTGGGTGTGAACGGCGGACTTCTGGTTGCGGCTGACCGGGACGATGCGCTCGCCTTCGTCAACGAATTCGCCGCCGAACATCTCCAGATCGCCAGCACCGTCCCCCATGATTATCTCGACGCGGTCACCAACGCGGGTGAAGTCCTGCTGGGTCAGGATGCACCGTTCTCGATGGCGAATTTCATGATCGGTGTGAACGCCGTGCTGCCGACCGGCGGCAAGGCCGCGACCCACTCTGCGTTAGGCGTGATGGACTACATCAAACGCCAGTCCATCGCCGAACTCACGCCAGAGGGTTACGATGCCCTTGCGAACCAGACCGAAACGTTCGCCCGCTATGAAGGCTTCGACGCCCACGCCCTTGCCATCGCCGCCCGGAGAAATACCCGATGACCGACCGCAGCTTTCACGACGACCTCATCGTCATCGACGCACTCGAAGCCAGCAACTGGGATCGCGAACTCCTGGAAGAGCTGTGCGCGGGCGGTGTCACCGCCGTCCACATCACGCTGGTGTTCTGGGAAGACGCCCGCACCACGCTCGACAACATCGGCCGCTGGCATCGCCTGTTCGAAAACCATGGCGACATCATCATGCCGGTGCGCAGTGCCGCAGATATCGAAGAAGCCAAATGGCTCGGCAAGACCGGCATCATCTTCGGCTTCCAGAATTGCTCGCCGATCGAGGACGATCTGGCGTTGGTCCAGGTCTTTCATGAACTGGGTGTCAGGATCATACAACTCACCTACAACAACCAGAGCCTGATTGGCGCGGGCTGTTACGAGAAGGTCGACGCTGGGATCAGCCGCTTTGGCCGCGAGGTCATCAAGGAGATGAACCGGGTCGGCATGCTGATCGACATGAGCCATTCCGCAGAGCTCACCTCGCTCCAGGCGATCGAGATTTCCGAACGCCCCATCACCATCACGCACGCCAATCCGCTCAGCTTCCACAAGGGCATCCGCAACAAGTCCGACGACCTGCTCAAGGCACTCGCCGAGTCCGGCGGCATGCTCGGGTTCTCGACCTACCCGTTCCACATCGGCGGGTCGGACACCACGCTCGATGCCTTCTGCGGCATGATCGCAGACACCGTCGAAAAACTCGGCATCGACCACGTCGGCATCGGCACCGACATGTGCCGCAAGCTTTCGTCGGGTTACCTCGACTGGATGCGTAGCGGCCGCTGGTCAAAGGAAATCGACAGCGGTGAAGCCAAGACCGCCGGTGGCGGCTGGCCCGACTGGCCGACATGGTTCCAGACCCCGGCCGACTTTCCGAACATCACCCGGGGTCTGCTCGACAAGGGTTTCAGCCAGGCCGACACGGCCAAGATCATGGGCGGCAACTGGCTCGCCTTCTTCCGTGACGGTTTCGGCCCCTCATAGCTGACCTTCAGTCCGGCTCTCGTTTGTAGATCGCAAGCGGCAGCGGGTGGCTTGGCACCGTGCGTTGCCAGACAAAGCCGGCAGCTTCCTGCCCCGGTGTGAGGATCAGCGCCTGCGGCAGCACCGCACCCAGGAGGGTGTCGTAGCCGGTCAGCCAGTATTGCAGCTCCTGGCCCATCAGCACGGCGCAATCGATGTCCAACTCGGCAAGGGCCTCACGCGCCGCCTTCAGATGGCCGGTGTACTCTTCGGCGAGAATAGGCAGATCCTTCATCAGTTTGCGAAGGCCATGTTCTCGCGGCTGTAGGCGCGGGCGGCCATGATGCCAAGGACCAGGGCGAAGGCCGTGGTTGCAACCATGCTCATCACCATATGGCTGACCTCCGGTGTCTCGCCCCGCACCAGCTGGCTGATCAGGATCGTCTGGCCGTAGGTCGGGATCATCATCGCCCAGGCGCTTGGCTGGATCGGGATGAAGACCATGATCATGCCCGGTAGTGACGGCAGCAGCGGGAGCAGACCCAAATAGGTCTGGGTCTCCTTGAAGTTGCGCGAGATCGTCGCGACGATCATCTGGATGCCGGTTGCCATCAGCATGATCGGTACGCACAGCAGGAAGACGAGCGAGAAATCAGCCAGTCCCGGATTCACCTTGATGCCCACACCCAGCGCATCGAGTCCCGAGAAGATCACCTTGTAGGCGATGATGGCGGTTAGCACCGCGACGGCCGTAAAAACAAACGAGGCAATGAATTTGCCCAGCATGAACTGCCAGCGTGGCACCGGGTTCACGAGCAGCGGTTCCAGAGAGCCGCGTTCGCGTTCGCCGGCCGTGGTGTCGATCGCGAGATAAACGCCGCCGATGAAGATGTTGAACATCAGAAACGGCGCCATCATGTTCAGGAAAATGCCACTGATCGACAGGCTAGCCGCTACGTTGATGCTCTTCATCGTGATCGGGTGTGCAATCTCGGGCTCGACATCGCGGGCCTTAAGGCGCTCTTCGGAAACTGTTCGGTTGAAGCGGTTGATCAGTTCCACCGTGCGGCCGATCGACATGATCGAAGAAAGCCGCGACGAATCGATAAAGAGTTTGATTTCGGCGTTGCGTTCGTTGGCGAAGGCCTCGTCATAGCCTTCCGGGAACACAAGAATCGAGGGGTGGGTGCCCGACTGCACGGCCATAGTGATGTCTTCAATGTCGGTTTCGACGACATCGGCGCCCTGTTCTCGAACAAAAGCCACGAACTCCGGTGCCATGTCCGAACCCTGGACGACCACGACATGTTCGGCCACCTTCGGCGCGGTCAGCGAGGAACCCACCAACAGCACCAGCGCACCCAGCAGAACCGGGCCGATCAGGGGATAGAGCAGGGACAGGATCGTCGAACGACGGTCGCGCAGGTTGTCATTGAGTTCTTTGGTCGCGATGACCCAGATTTTATTCCACATCGCCAACCTCCCCCTTGAGCGCCTCAAGCTGGTTGCGCTTCTTCATCTCGGCTTCTTCCTTGGCGATCGCCACGAAGATCTCTTCCAGGTCGACCTGACCTGTCATTGTAGCCAGATCGTCCGGTGTCCCTTCGGCCACGATTCGGCCGTAGCCCATCACGATGATCCGGTCACAAAGCGCCTGGACCTCCGACATGATGTGGCTTGAAAAAAGCACACAGCGACCTTCGTCGCGGATCCGGCGCACCAGATCGCGCACCGCCCGACTCGAAGCGACATCCAGGCCGTTGGTCGGTTCATCCAGTATTACGTTGTGGGGCTTGTGCACAAGGGCCCGGGCCAGGGCGATCTTCAGGGTCTGGCCCTTGGAGAAGCCCTTGGTGCGCCGGTCGGCCTCCGCGCTCATGCCCAGCGTTTCGACGAGTTCGTCGATGATCCGCTCCAGCTCGTCGCGGTCCATGCCGTGCAGGCGGCCGTAGTATCGGACATGCTCGCGGGCGGTCAGGCGGGGATAAAGTCCCCGGTTGTCGGGCAGCACACCAATTCTGCTCTGGACCTCCTGTGGATCGGTCGAAGCGTTGAAACCGTCGATCAGCGCCACACCGCTGTTCGGTTGCATGATGGTGTAGAGAATGCGCATGGTCGTGGTCTTGCCGGCGCCGTTGGGGCCGATCAGACCGGTCACTTCACCGTCCTGCGCCAGAAAACTCACGTCCTCGACCGCCACAAGGTCCTTGAAGGACTTGCGCAGATTGCGCACCTCAATCATGGATAACCCCCGAACCACCTCAACCGTGTGGACAGGGCATCAGATGTCCCGTCTCGACCCCGGCCTTTATTACCATGGTGCCAGAATCGCACCAGTGTGACGATTCGCACAAAGCGCGCCGGCGTGTCGCTGAACTCTTTTATTTTTGCCACATTCACGCAAGATTGTACGTAAGGTACGACGACAGCTGGAGTTTTGGCCCTGCGTGCGCTGCAAAAAGAGCTTGTAGAGCTTCGGGTTTCTCTTTGCGAACCTTGCGCAACAGAACCTGATTGTGTCATTTACTGTGACAAGATGCAGTTTTTACATCTGTAGTATTCCAGAGGAAATAAAGAATGAATTTTTCGATGAAGGCCCTTGTTGCTGGCGCTACAGCCCTTGCGCTGTCTGCTTGCACCACGGTCATCTCCATCGACCGGGTGGCCGAGATGGAGACCGGCGGGAGCGCCTTCACAAAGGCTCTGCACGCCGGTTATGTCGAGCTGGCGTACAAGGAAGCTGGTTTCTACGATTGGGTTGATGCGGGCTTCTTCCGCGACAAGGCCGAAATGGCTGGGTCGGGCGAAGTGGTTCTGCCTGAGGATCCCAACAACTGGTCGATCGACGACGAGGCCCTTCTTGCTGAACTCAACAGCGAGAATCCCCGTCTGAACAGAGTCCTGAATGACGGTGCCCGCAGCGAGCACCCTGAGCTCGCCGCTCTGGCGCAGACCAAGTATGACTGTTGGGTCGAGGAGGCCGAAGAAGGCCCCGAGCACGATGGCCCCGTGGCTGTTCATCAGCCCCGCGAAATGGGCAAGTGCCGCGCTGAGTATCTGACGGCCATGGAAGAACTCACCATGCCGATGGAAGAGCCGATTGAGATTGAGATTGTCGAGTACGCGACCGAGTTCATCATTTACTTCGGTTGGGACCGTTCGGATCTCTCGCCGCTGGCGCAGAGCTTCCTGGATGACGTCGCTACTGAGGCCGCGATGCAGGGTCCGTCCGTGATCTCGATTGCCGGCTTCACGGATACCTCGGGCTCTGCCGAGTACAACATTGGCCTGTCGCGCCGTCGTGCCGATAGCGTTGCTGACTACCTCGTCGGTCACGGTATCGATGCTGGCCTGATGTCGGTGGGTTGGTTCGGTGAGAACGACCTCGCGGTCGAGACGCCTGACGGTGTCCGCGAGCCGAACAACCGCCGTGTCGAGATCGTCTTCGAGTGATGATCTGATACGGGCCTAACGGCTACCTTTCCGGGCCGCGTTCGAAAGGGCGCGGCCCGGATTGTTTTGGGGCAACCATGCACGCTATTTTCGACATTGCATCCATCGTCATCGTTCTGGCAGCTGCGTTCGCTCATCTGTATCACAAGCTGCCGAAGCTGCCCCACACCATCGGCCTAGTAGTTTCGCCGCCGTTCGGCGCCATCGTAGAGGATATCGGCCAGCACAGCGTTCACACGGTCGCGGCGCGCCACATCATCAGGCGCCATGTCGGCCTGAGCTCGGGGCAGCAGGGTCATGGTCGAACGATCGGTTCGGCCCCGGCCATGTTGCGCAAACCCTTCCGCCTTGACCTGACGAACTTCGGGGCGGACGAAGCTCTGAACAGCGAAGCCGATCCGTCTGTCCGTCGACCGGTTCGGCTGTGATCCATGGATCGTCCGGCTGTGATGGAATGACACCTCCCCGGGTTTCAGGATCAGCGGCTCAGCACAGCCTTTATCGACACCTTCGATCTCCTGGCCACGGGTCAGCAGGTTGTTGTCCCGGAACCGGTCGTGGTGTGGCCTGATGCCTCCGGTGTGGCTGCTGGGAATCATGGCCATGCAGCCGTTCTCCAGGTTCGACTCCGTCAGTGCAATCCAGGCTGTCACGCCGTCGTCAGGCTCTAGACCCATATAGGTGCCGTCCTGGTGCCAGCTGATAAAACCTTCATGCTGCGGCTCCTTGATGAACAGCACCGATGTCGTTGCCAGGAAGTCCGGGCCGATCAGGTCCTCGATCACATCCAGCAGCCGCGGGTCGTGAGCCAGAGCGTCCAGGAAGCCATAGACGAGATGACCGTTGTTCCGGTTTGCCGCCGCCAGGCTACCGGGCCACGTCTCTTCTGCTGCTTCCAGCTTTCCGCGTGCCTTGGCGGCCTCGTCCTCGCCGAACACCGCAACCGGTGCCAGGAAGCCGTCGCGCCGGAAGTTCTCGATCTGCTCTGTGTTCAGCGCCTTTGTCATGAACGCATCTCTCAAGACTGAGGATCGTCGAGCAAGACGACCTTGCCGGGGTTCAAGAGCCCCTGGGGGTCAAGCGCCTGCTTCACCGTGGTCATCAGATCGCGCTCCACATCAGACTTGTACCGAGTCATCTGGCGCATCCGTAGCCGGCCGACGCCATGCTCGGCACTGAACGATCCGGCCATACCGACGGCGAGTGATTCCACAGCATCGTTGATCTCACGCTCCTTTGCCAGCAGGTCCGGCAGCGCTTCGAGCGTGGCGGCGCACTGATTGAAGTGGAGATTGCCGTCGCCCAGGTGTCCAAAGGTGATGATCCGGGCGTCCGGGGCCAGTTCCTGCACGGTCCTTGTCGCCTGGTCCAGGAATTCGGCCACGCGCGAGACCGGCACGGCCACATCATGCTTCAGCCCGCCCCCGGCATGGATCTGTGCTTCCGGCATGTCCTCACGGATCTGCCACAGCGCTCGGGCCTGGGTTTCCGACTCGGCGATCACAGCATCGTCCACCAGGCCAGCCTCCATCACCTCGGCCAGAAGCGCTTCGAGCGCCGCGCGTAGGCCATCGCCGTCCTGGCCCGACGTCGCCTCCATCAGGACACATCCTGCGTGTTCGCCCGCCAGCGGCGATCGGTTTTGCGGCAGTTTGTCGAAGGTCAGCGCCAGCGCATCGGCCACCATGTACTCAAAGCCCGTGACCTGCCCGCCGGTTCCGGCCTGCGCCCGGTTGAGGACTTCTACGGCCGCATGGGCATGCGGCACGCCAAGCCAGGCTGTGACCGTCTGGCGCGGTCGGGGCCACAGCTTCAGCACGGCTGCCGTGATGATGCCCAATGTGCCCTCGCTGCCCAAGAAGAGCTGCTTGATGTCATAGCCGGTGTTGTCCTTGCGCAGGCCACGCAGTCCGTTCCAGATGCGTCCGTCGGGCAGGACAACCTCAAGGCCTAGAACGTGTTCCTTGGCATTGCCGTAACGCAGCACGTTGGTTCCGCCGGCATTCGTCGAGAGATTGCCACCGATCCGACAACTTCCCTCCGCTGCCAGGCTCAGGGGATAGAGGCGGTCGGCATCCGCAGCGGCCTGCTGGATATCGGCCAGAATACAACCTGCTTCGACCGTGATCGTGTTGTTCAACGGGTCGATCGCGCGGATCGCTGTCATGCGGTTGAGGCTGATGACGACATCGTCGCCGGTCTCGCGCGGGCCACTGCCGCCGACCAGGCCCGTGTTGCCCGATTGTGGGACCATCGGCAGGCCGTCTTCGGCGCATACCCTGACCGCCTCGGCCAGTTCGCCGG
>CEUN01051526.1_pt1 | contig 17162 bp, 10 predicted proteins | sample 361501 | NCBI WGS metagenome assembly CEUN01 (sample SAMEA2622801, study PRJEB7988) | marine metagenome | biome: marine biome (ENVO:00000447); feature: marine epipelagic mixed layer (ENVO:xxxxxxxxx); material: "saline water (ENVO:00002010), including plankton (ENVO:xxxxxxxx)" | depth 120 m | reverse complement strand
CCCACGGGACCTCCAATGTCTATTCCCATGTGCACATTCCTCTCTCCTCCGAACAACTCTGTGTTGTACAGATTAGGTCTGAACTCGTCGTACTTGCCGATGCTGAACTCGGTTTCCGGACTCTCCCAGGAACCATCAGTCAGGTCGAGGACGGTGTAGTCCATGGGAAGATGTACCACGGGATGGTAATCGTAAGCCGACCAGTCAATCATGGATTCGCGAAGAAGGAGGACTAAATCACTCCTCTTCTGCTTCCTCGGCTAGTTTTCTGACGCCACTTTTACCTCTAAGCTCCTTTTTTACCTTGGCACCAAGTTCTCTCAGCATCTCTGTCTGCCTGATGATATTCCCGGTTCCTCTGGTTAACTGATTCTCCGCATCATCGTACGCCGCTTTCGTCTGCCCGAGTTCGAAACCTATCGTTGTGAAAGACTCAAGGAATGTGACAATCTTATCATGAAGGTGCCCTCCTCTCTCCATCAGTGCAATCTGGTTGCGTGACTGATTCTCGCGCTTCCATAATTCTTGGATGAGGAGCAACGAAATCATGAACGAAGAGCCGCTGACGATTTTTACTCGACGATCCCTCACTAGGTCACCATAGAGGGTAGGATCAGCCCTCATGGCATCGATGAATGCACTTTCCAATGGGACTACCATGAGTACGAAGTCTAGAGTATCGATGCTCTCCATGTGTTGATAATTCTTAGAAGCGAGATCATGAGCATGGTTGCGAATTGATACGCAGTGCGCTTTCATTGCAGCAATCGCTTCTTCTTCGTTGTCTGCGTTAACATATTCTGTGTATGCAGTTAAGGAGACCTTGGAGTCAATCACAACTTGGCGCTTATCGGGGAGGTTCAGGATGAAGTCGGTTCGCTTGCGCTTTCCATCCTCACCAGTCTCTGATAATTGTTTGACATAGTCCCGACCTTCAACAAAACCCATGCTTTGTAGGAGATTCTCAACAACCACTTCTCCCCATGCACCTTGCACTTGAGAGTCCCCTCTAAGAGCAAGTGTGAGTTCTTTAGTCTCATCAGCCAGAGTAATTCCTAGCTTACTCATCACCCCGATTTCCTTTTCCAATGCCTTAACTCGAACAGAATCAGCCTTATCGGCTGCAGTAATGGCCTGGATGTACTGTGTCATACTCTTGGACAATTCATTAGTTGCCTTCTTGAACGAAGTTTCCTTTTCATCATCGGCATTCTTCACCGCCGCAGTGAAAGCGTTGGCAGCAGCCACCTCAAACGCATTCTGCATCTGCTTCTGCATATTGTCCTTCTCGCCTGTTAGGGCTTCTAAACGGGCCTCAGTAGTAGCAACTTTGACCTCACTCTGAGACCTTGCCTCTTCAACCAGTCTAGCTGCTCGCTCTGACATGATTTTCCACACAACACCTGCGGAAATCAGCACGGCAATTACGGTCAGTATCGGCTCCGACAACTCTGTCATGCAAGTACATGGAATCCAGAGTACTTGAACTCTACAGGATGGCATCGGTATTTCGGAAATTTGGAACAGATTTTCTTAGGTGACTCCATCCCGGGCCATGAGGGTCAGAAGGCTGGCGATGATACTGTCCGGGCTAGAGCAAACTCAATCTCAGTCTGTCAATCTCGAACAGTACTCTACCGACGGCGATTTAGCCGCCCGATGGCTTACTGACATTTCCAACTTTGGCGACTTGAAAGAAGGATACTCAGTTGCTGATTTGGGAGCCGGTAATGGGATTTTGGGCTTGGGTGCCATGTTACTAGGGGCGAGCAGAGTAACTCTAATCGAAATTGATCAAGCTGCCTGTGAGATAGCCAAAAATAATGTAGAAATTCTAGGATTTGCAGATTCGTCAGAAGTGTCCAGAGCCACCGTAGGGATTGACTTAATTGGCCTAGATTCCGTCGATTTAGTGATCAGCAACCCGCCATGGGGGCGACAGTCTCCAAAGGCCGACCGTCCATTCCTCGATACCATACTGTCGGCACAAGTCACTTCGCATCTCATGCACAGCGCCGAAGCAAGCCACATTCAGCCTTTGTTCGAAGGGCACGGGTGGTCTGTTGAGAGATACGGCGAGGCAGACTTTGCACTCCCCGCAGCTTACTCTCATCACAACAGACAGAGAGGCAAGACTAGGGCCGCTTTCTGGCGCCTTGTGCCACCATGAGCCTACGGCTCAATCAGGCCGGACCGTTCATAGGGGGTTGTCCGGTCGGCGGGCCGATGGCTGCTGAGATAGGCGACTTCGTCACTCCGGGATCAAGTGTGGTCATTCCCGATGGCTCAGAGGCTGGAGACGGCATTCATACTGATTCTTCTGGCCCTGTCGCCGTCGTCACGGGTACTCTGGTTCACAGCGATGGCGCAATCTCAGTGGATTCTTCACGACCACCTGTCAACTCACCTCAGATTGGCGACATTATCATCGCCGTAGTCAACCGAATCAACCCAAAGACCGCCGAGGTCAGAGTACTTCACATCGAAGACAAGGAAGGAGGTCACAGAGATGTTCCGGCAGAAGAGTTGTTTGCGGATATCTATGTCACTAATTTTGTCGATCGCTTCCTGCCTTCTGCAGGCGATGCGATGCGCAAGAGAGACATCATTCGTGCCCGCATCACTGAACTAGATCCGATGATGAAGGCAACTACTCGTGGTGAATCTGAGTTGGGTGTCCTTCATGCCATCTGTCCAGTTTGCGGAATCGATCTTGAAGCCAGTGACAAAACTCCTGATTTCAATGTCACATGTTCTCGCTGTGACTACAAAGGATACCGAGTTCTCTCAAACGGATTCGGCCACGGGCATGTCATCGGCGAAGATATTCAGTCACTAAACCGTCCAGGAGATCGTTGGTCAGCCGAGGCTGAGGCTATGCTAGGGCATGACGGTGCCCGCCCCTATCTCTCTCCGGTTGCCGACCACCGAAGAGGAATGTCGCATGAGATTCCCGAGTCAATTCGACGCCAGCGCGCTGCTAAAGCAGGAGGCGGCAGAGGTGGCAGAGGAGGTAGGCCAAGGAAGGAGATGCACCCGACAACATGCACTCTTTGCGGAGTCAAGACCGAGGTCCCATTCAAGCCAACTCCAGGCAAGCCCATCAGGTGCAGAGACTGCATGGACAAGGTCAAGGAAGGCACGGCTACGAAAGAAGATCTATCCAAGGAAAGAGAGGTGCTAGTGGCTGCAAGGTCCAAGGCAGAGGAATCCATGGGGGCCAAGTTGTTTGTGGGGGGCTTGTCATACGATGCTACGGAGGATGAATTGAGGAAGATTTTCTCAGCCCATGGGGAACTAAATGATGTACACATCGCTAAAGACAAAGAGACCGGGCGCTCGAAAGGTTTCGCCTTCGTCACTTTCTCAAGTAAAAAAGAAGCCCTATCTGCAGTCAAGGAACTAAACGATACAGAGATCCACTCTCGCAAGATAACGGTTCAAGAATCGAAGCCAAAAGAAGGCCACAGACGCCGGTCTCGTAGAAACTAGCGAAGCGGTGAATACCTCTAGCCTACACGTCAGGGTGTGGAGCAATTGGAAGGTTGGCTCGTCTTAGACGGATACGAGGACGAACCCGCAGCCTTCGGAGTTCCGAACTATCTCGGCTTTCATATCAGATACATCTGCGGCGTTCTCGAATCACGCGGTATTCCATACACATATATGACAATCGATCAGTGGAGGCTCTATCACAAGGAACGCCTGTCTGCTCCGGAGGCAAGGGCAAGTCTGCGTAGCGAACTGTCAGGCCTCGATGGAGCCGTGATTCTCGCAGGAGCAATAGTTCCTGGGAAGTATGTCAGAGGAACTCCGATTAGTCGAAAGGAACTAGATGAGGTACTTTCTATCATCCCCTCTCCATCTCCAGTTCTGTGTGGAGGTTGGGCCATTAGGCACTGGAGATATGATGGCTGGACTCCATTACGCTCCAATCTTTTCTGCGCGGTGCAAGACACCGACGCTACCCTTGACCACTTCATTTCTACAGGAAATTGGGAACATCGAAAGAGAACACCTGAACAGTGGTCTAGATGGGCACTTTCTGGCGCTTCTTCCAAAGCCATAACCGAGAACCCCGACCTAATAACGCAAGATGGTAGAGCAGGCCCACTGACTTACGAAATCGAATTGTACCAAGGTTGTGTCCGCTTCAAGCGCGGCTGTAGGTTCTGTATTGAGCCCAAGAAGGGACTTCCATTGTGGCGCACAGAGAATGATGTACTGAGTGAGATAACAGCAGCATTGGATTCAGGAGTTGTCAATGTCAGGATAGGAGGCGCTACAGACATCTACACCTACAAGGCAGAAGGAGTAGAGGACCTGGAATATCCAATTCCCAATCCCGAGCCGATAGCCAAGGTGCTACATCGTGCGCGGGAGGACGAAAGACTCCAGATTTTGCATGTCGACAATGCCAATCCCTCAATTGTCGCTGAGAATCTAGAGCCGTCAACAGAGATTACCAGAACTCTAGTTGAAACATTATCTGACGGTGCAGTACTTTCTTTTGGCCTCGAATCGGCCGATCCAGAAGTACATGAACAGAACTGGCTGAATTGCGATTCCGAGCAACTCAAGACTGCGATCAGACATATCAATGAATTCGGCAGGAAAAAAGGCGATAGAGGGCTACCCAAACTCTTGCCCGGGCTCAATTTCATCGCTGGACTGAATGGAGAGACAGAAGAAAGCTACCAGATGAATCTACAACTTCTAAGGGCACTGAGTTCTGAGGGCCTTTGGCTAAGGAGAATCAACATCAGACAGGTCGAGGGGCAGGGTTTCCAAGAAGTTCCTGAGAAGGCATTTAAAGAATTCAAACAAGAGGTTAGGAATGAAATCGATTCACCTCTTTTGCAGGAGATGTTGCCTACTGGTGCCATACTCAGGGATGTTTGGTGGGAGACACAGGATGATCGAATTCGAAGGCCAGAACAGGTTCTAGATTCGAAGTACAGCGATGAGGATATACGAGGGAAGCCAGGAATCACCTTCGGCCGACAAATCGGTGCATATCCGATTCTCGTCGGAGTCCCTTACAGAATCCCTCTTGAGACCTCCTCTGACATCATGATTACAGGGCATGGTAAACGAAGCATCACTGGAGTTGAATTAGGGCTCGATGTGAATACTGCGACACAACATCAACTGCAGGCTATTCCCGGCATCAGCAGTAAAGGTGCATGGCGTCTACTTTCCGCACGCGCGCGCGAGAAAGAAGGACTCTTCTCTTCAACCGAGGAAGCATTTGCCACCGCACAACTAGAACTGCCCGGTTATTGGAGAGACAATCAGTAGTGATGCACCAGCGCCCGAGGCGCAGGAATAGTCATATTGCCTAGATAACCGCTCCTCTTCTAATTGACCGCAGTCGGACATGTCCGACTAACGTCTTTGCCCAAAGAGCGCAGTAGTGATATTATGGTTAATTCAGGACAAAGAGGAATTGCAATACTGATTCTAATGGTCATGGTGCTTGCAGTACCCGAGGGCGTCTTTGCAAACAGCTCTGGAAAGACAGGCTCTTCCAGCTCAGGTTGCGGAGGCTGTCACGGTGGCGCAAACACAATGACGCCAACGCTAACTACAGACATACCAAGCTCAGGATATACTCCTGGGGCGGTTTATTCTCTTACAATTGGAGGAACTGGGGGAGTTTCAGGGACAAATGGCGGATTCAATTTGGACTCCTCTTCAGGAACTTTCTCCAACTCAGGGACAAACGCCCAGATAGTAAGTGGAGAAGTCACTCACTCAAACTCCAACGCAAGGACATGGACGGTTGATTGGACTGCACCTTCTACGGGTACTGGGGATGTGACCTTCTTGCTTGCAGTAAATTTCGCCAACGGTAACGGGGGCACAAGTGGTGATTCATGGGGCACTGATTCTTGGATAGTTTCCGAACTCACTACTTCGAATCCCTCTCCTTCTCTACCATTCAATCAACCAGGGACGCAGAGAGACTCGGTGTTTACGCACTCTGTTTTCGAACTAAACTCTGGGTCTCCAACTATTGTTCTCAATAATGGAACAAGAGTTACTTTCTCCACTGGTACTGGCGGAGGGCAGCCCGTTTACACCAACGACGATGTTGTATCACTCGCAGGAAACTGTGCATTACTCGACAACTACAGTCTCAGATGTGCAGGACCAAACAACTACGGCCAATTGGGCCTGGGCTCTTTCTCTCAGTCGAATGGTACTGTAGACTTTGGAACTCATCAACCCGCTGCAATTTCAAATGGCAACAACCACAATTGTGCTATCCTCACTGACGGCTCAGTCAGTTGCTGGGGGCGTAATAATCTAGGGCAATTAGGAGACGGAACCAATTCCAACCGAAATGCCCCGGTCAGCGTCGATTTGGGAACTAATACAACTGCTGTTGCCATATCGGCAGGAACTGATTTCACCTGTGCAATTACTAATTCAGGCGCTGTGAAGTGTTGGGGATTCAATGGGTATGGCAATCTAGGCGACGGGTCCACTAGTGACACCAACACTCCGATTGAAGCCAATCATTCTACTGGTATGAGGGCAGTTGCTATCTCAACACCAGGATATGGAGTATGCGCTCTGTTCGAGAACGGTTCGATATACTGCTGGGGGCAGACCTACACATCCTCGGCACTAAATGGGGCAGTTACTAATGGTTCAGTGAATATCGAAATTCCAACCGGAAGGACGGCAGAAGCAATTGATGGCATTTCTTCTCACATGTGTGCGATTTTAGATAACGGCTCCATCAACTGCTGGGGAGTCAACACATACGGCCAATGGGGAGACGGAACCTGCAGCTCTGTCATTACATCAAGCGGGTGCACGGGCGAGAACAGCAACACACCCGTCTATACGAATCTGAACTCTGGTAATTCCGCGATTGCGATTTCAGCGGGATCAGACTCCACATGTGCTATCCTCGATGACTACTCTGTGCAGTGTTGGGGTAGACAGTCAGGAGAATTCGATGGCACTACTGATGATTTGCTAACTCCTCACACAATGAATTTCTCAAATGGTACAGAGATAGCCTATTCAGATCAAGATATGGATGGAGATGGGTTAGCCAACATCCTTGATACACACATGGCTGGAGATGATGACGGAGATGGCACCCCAGGAAGTGCCGACCCCTATCCAAACAATCCAACCAGATGGATGAATTGCGATTCTGGGAACTGGGGTAGGCTGACCTGCTCACCGGCCGAACCGGGCCACTTTGCTATCATAGGCGATTTATATCATAGGCCATGTGAAGCAGGGTCCTACCAACCTGGATCTGGTTACGATTTGTGTTACGACTCCTCAGCAGGTAACTATGTCTCAATCACACAAGCAACATCTCAGTCCCAGTGTACTCAGGGAATGTATCAGGAGCAAGTAGGTCAGACTTCATGTGTCAACAGTGCAGCAGGGAACTACTCAGATCAGATTTTCGGCGATGCGGGCTCATACAATTCATCAGCATTCAATATCTCAGCGAATAGTGCGCTGTACAACGGAACAATCCATTCTAGTTCAGACCTCCAAGATCTGTTTGTGATGAGTGTTCCCAGAGACTCGGGAGTAAGTGTTGGTTTGACTTCTCCATCAGGCGCTGACTTTGATTTGGCAATTTATGATGAGAATCTCAATTTACTCAATTCAAGCTACACATCTGCATACGATCAGACTTCTACAAACAATACTAATTTCTCGTCAGATTCTATGTTGTATATCCTCGTTTCACCTTGGAATGGAACCGGGCAGTACCAATTGCAAGTATGGCTATTCTCGACTTTAGATGGATCCGTGGTCGGGGACCCCAACTTGAGTATCGAAGTCGAGTTAGGAGTCACTGACTACCAGTGTACTCCTGGTAATTTCCAGCCTAGTACTGGGCAACCAGCATGTCTTGACGCAGATCCCGGATATTTCGTCAACACAACCGGTTCGACCACACAATCTCCGTGTACTCCTGGTAATTTCCAGTCGGCACCTGGGCAGACATATTGTATTCAGGCTACAATTGGTCACTATGTCGATGTATATGCGTCTGCTGACCAAATCCCCGCATCTCCTGGACACTATGTCAACACCACAGGAGCCACTAGTCAGGAGGCCTGCTCAACTGGAACATATCAGCCAGGAATCGCTCAGACAGATTGTCTCGATGCCGACGCTGGTCACTTTGTCGGTACGACTGGCGCCGCCTCGCAGTCTGAATGCTACTACGGAACCTACCAACCTAACACCGGACAATCATCTTGCATAGATGCCTCTGCTGGATACTATGTGCCCACTACGGCAGCAACTAACCAGACAGCCTGTTCTCTGGGTACCTACCAACCTAATACCGGAGAATCTTCTTGCCTCGGTGCAGACCCCGGTCATTATGTAAACACATTAGCAGCTACCTCTCAGACACCTTGTGACATTGGCTCTTTCCAGCCCCTATCTGCCTCTGACAGGTGTAATGCCGCTGATCCCGGATACTATGTCCCCAACACAGGATCGGCCAATCAGACGGCATGCGACTTTGGAACATTCCAGCCCAACCCCGGAGCCTCGGCCTGCATCATTTCTCCCTCAGGGCACTATGTCCCAACCACTGCAGCCACAGCACCTACTCCATGTTCATCAGGCACATACAATCCTTCCCTGGGGTCCAACACTTCTCTAGATTGCATGCATGCCGATCCGGGATATGCGGTTCCGGACCCCGGATCATCATACCAGACTCCCTGTACACCAGGTCACTATCAACCATCTTCTGGCCAGACTTCTTGTTTAGAGGCTGATGCAGGCCACTTTGTCTCATCACTAGGGGCCGATTCACAAACTCCCTGCAGTATAGGGACATACACTGCTAATACCTCACAGTCGGCCTGTACCGAAGCGAGCCCAGGACACTATGTTAGCACCCCCGGATCGACATATGAGGAAGCATGCTCTATCGGCACATACAATACCCAAAGTGGCTCAACTTCTGCCTCAGACTGCTTGCCAGCTGATGCAGGGAATTATGTCCCTATGGCCGGTGCAGCAGAACAGATTCCATGCGCTGAAGGAAACTATCAGCCGAGTATAGGCCAGTCTTCGTGTATCATGTCTGATCCAGGGCATTATGTTCCGGGAACAAACTACCAATCTCAGTTGGAATGTCAATTAGGTTCATTCCAACAGTATGCAGGCGCGTCTTCTTGCACATTAGCTGAGCCGGGACACTATGTTGACAGCATTGCATCTGACACACAGAAGCAGTGCCCTCCAACTACATACAACCCAGAAATAGGGGCCGATGAACGTGATGACTGCATAGATGTTGATCCCGGACACTACGCCAGCGAGTGGGCTACTCCCGAGCAGATTGAATGCGATCTAGGAACCTATCAACCCAACTCGGCCCAATCAAATTGTTTGGAAGCAGATCCTGGATACTTCGTTTCTTCATCCGCCTCGACTTCGCAATCGGCCTGTCCGGCTGGCACCTACAATCCATCCCAGTCTTCTGGTAGTGCTGCGGATTGTTTACCCGCTGATCCAGGATATTTTGTAGACAACCAGGCCAGCCCGGCTCAGACTGCTTGCAGCCCGGGAACATATCAGGACATGCCCGGCCAACTCTCTTGCGATGATGCAAGTCCAGGATACTATGTTTCCACCGATGGACAGTCGGAGCAGATACCTGCCCCACTCGATAGTTATGCAACAGGGGCTAGGAATATCGGTTACGAGGATTGCCCAGCGAACCACATCACCTTACAGTTGGGAGCGATTTCAAGTGATGATTGCTATCTCGACACGGATGGAGATAGGACACAGGATGCTAGTGATCCCGATGACGATAACGACGGAGTCAACGATGGCATGGATATGTGCCCAACAGGTCTGATGGGATGGTCCAGCAGTCCAGGCTCAGATTTCGACGGCGACGGATGTAAGGACAGCGACGAGGATGCTGATGACGATAACGACGGCTTCCCCGATGAGAGCGATGCCTTACCTCTCAACCAAGATGAGTGGGCAGACAGTGACATGGATGGAATCGGAGATAATGCCGATACTGATGATGACAATGACGGACTATCCGACTCCGATGAGGATGCCGCTGGTACTGATCCAAGGGATACAGACACCGATGATGACGGATTCAATGATGGAGTAGATACTTTCCCCCTCAATCCAAACGAGTGGACAGACTCTGATGGAGATGGATACGGAGACAACGAAGACGCATTCCCCTCTGATGCTTCGAAATACTTGGAGGAGGACACTGTCGCCAAGTATGGATTGGTCATTGCACTAGCAGTAGGAATGTTGGCTGTAGGGCTTGGTGGCTGGATGGTAATGCGACGAAGAGAAGATTCCGAAACCCCTCCTGCTTTCGAGCATACTCAGAATGTGATGATTCCGCAGCAAGAGGTAGCCACAGAGGTCCCAACAGAAGAACCGGTAATTGCATCGACCCCACAACTAGAGTCAGAGATGGATACTAGTCAGTTCCTAGAGAGTCTTGAGGTAGATCTACAGAGGCCAAACCCTCCTCCGGATGCCAAGTTGAACGAGCATGGACAGTTGGTATGGGTTGATGACTCTGGCACGGTTTACGCACAGAATCCAGATGGTAGCATTCTGACTTTCGATGTCTCCACCGGAGCTTGGACGCCTCTAGATTAATTATTCACAGAATGAAGGCGTTGGCCCCCCAAGCCAACCCCCCTCCGAAGGCAACTGTGATCACCAGATCTCCTTCTGCAATCAGGCCCTCATCGATAGCTTCTCGCATTGCAATAGGTACACTTGCACCTGCAGTGTTTCCATACTTGTGCAGATTTGTAAATGTCTTTTCCATCGGCAGACCGAGTTTTTCCATACCAGTCTTGATGATGTTGATATTGGCCTGATGCGGGATTATCATTGACACATCTTCTAGTGTATGCCCAGTCCTTTCGAGAACAGCCAAGACAGCTTGCGGAAATGCTTCAGTTGCAAAGTCCCAAACCGCACGTCCATCCATGTGGAAGTACTGGTCACCATCTTCGAATTCCGAAGATGGAATTGGTTTCCTAACTCCTCCCGCTGGAATCTCAATGACTCCGGCTCCGGCGCCGTCGGACATCATCCAACTGCCTAGTAGACCCCTGCCTTCGTCCACTTGCTGAAGGACGGCTGCCCCGGCACCGTCACCGAAGAGGACGCAGGTTGTACGATCCTCCCAGTTGAGAATTCGACTGTAGACCTCAGAACCCACGACCAGCACATTGTCGTATCCAGGAGTCCCGACGAAGCGCCCTCCGATGTCCAGAGCATGTACCCAGCCAGCACACACCGCATTGACATCGAATGCTGCAGCGTTAATGCAACCCAGTTTATGCTGGGTTATTCCGGCTGTAGAAGAGAGAGGAACATCCGGGGAAGATGTGGCGAGGATTAGCAAGTCCACATCTTCGGGACCGATTCCTGCTTCGTCCATTGCTTGCTTACAAGCGTTGACTGCGAGGTCACTAGTGCAGACATCGTCTGCGGCGATTCTACGCTCTTTCATCCCCGTCTTGGTGAAAATCCATTCATCACTGGTCTCGACCAATTCTGCCCAGTCTTCATTGGTCATGACTTTGGGAGGTACATAAGCCCCGAGACCAACGATGCCTGCAGGTGGCATTGCCCACGCTCCACCTAGAGAGGACTTTGACTGTTGCTGAGTTAATCGTGTTTCACACACACGTTCATGGCCTCGGAGAAGAAGCCCAAACTCCACCTTCCTCCTTCTCGGCCGACTCCGCTATCCTTGACTCCACCAAATGGTGCTCGTAAGTCTCTGTGCAACCAGGTATTGACCCAGACCATTCCGGTTTCCAACGATTCAGAAATTCTCTTTCCACGCACTAGGTCACCGGTCCAGACGCTGCCGGCAAGACCGTATCGGGTGTTGTTGGCGATGGCAACAGCCTCCTCTTCACTGCTGAATCGATGAAGCGTCACTACTGGACCAAAGATCTCCTCAATGGAGCATCGTGAATCAGGCCCCAATCCCTCGATGACCGTTGGCGCCATCCAGTTGCCATGCTCGAATTCGGGTGTCAGACAAGGCTGCCCCCCTGTCAACAGAATTCCACCTTCCTTTTTGGCTAACTCGACATAACTGCTTACCTTGTCGAGGTGTTCACTAGAGATCAATGCTCCAAGATCAGTCTCCTCATCCGAGGGATCTCCTATCTGCATCGATTTTACGGCTTCGACGAAACGGTCACGGAACTGTTCGTAAATCGAATCCTCGACAAGAACGCGTGAACCACATAGACATACTTGTCCTTGGTTTAGGAAACCAGCTCTGACCACACCTGAAACAGTTGCTTCCATATCGCAGTCCGAGAATACAATACTTGCATTCTTCCCTCCTAGTTCTAGACTCAGTTTCTTGAATGACGGGGCAGCCGATGCAGCAACCTTCTGACCTGTATCGGTCCCACCGGTAAATGAGACTAAGTCTACATCCTTGTGTGCAACCAGCGGAGCGCCAGTACCTCCTCCGTCTCCATGTACTAGGTTGACCACACCTGCAGGAAGTCCGACATCGTGAATTACTTGCATGAGTAGGTCTGCGGTCATCGGAGTAAGTTCACTAGGCTTGCAAACCACACAATTTCCCATTCCAATTGCCGGTGCAACCTTCCACGAGAGTAGGTATAGAGGCAGATTCCAGGGAGTGATTAGTGCACCAACTCCTACCGGCTTGTGGATAACGAAGTTGGTCGAATCTTCCATCTCGAAGATTTCTGATTCCTGCTCTCGAAGGAGCCCGGCGAAGAATCGGAAGTTGGTCACAGAACGTTGCGCATCTACGGCTCTAGCGAGAGAGATTGGCTTGCCGGTATCTCGACTCTCCAAGGATGCGATGTCCTCGTAGCGAGCCTCTAAGGCATCCGCAATACGATCCAACCATCCTGCTCTTTCAGCTATACTCAATGCACCCCATGCCGGCTGCGCCTCTCGAGCTACTGCTACTGCAGCATCCACATCTTCTGCAGTAGACAATGGAACTCGTGCAAACCTCCGGCCTGTCGCAGGTTCGAGAACATTCATCCATTTATCGCCAGAATGGCAGACAAACTCGCCTCCGATGTAATTGCATAAATCGAATGGCTCGTCAACATCACCGTATTTCTCAGGATCCATCAGGAACCCTCCATGCCCTCATTGGAGAATGGGTCGGAACGAGTCATTGCTTCAGTATATTCCTTCCAGTCCATCGTGAACCTATCTCGGTCAGGATCCCACTCGTCCCAGGTTACAACACTCTCCAAGACATCAAGATACTGAGGGGGGACAATTCTGGGCACAATGAAGGCCTTTTGGCGATGCAGGGGATATGGATTTCTGAGTTCAATTCCTAGGACTCCAAGTACTGCTCTAGCAACATACCATGTCGCTTGACTATTCCATCCATGAGCTATCTTGATTACGATACCAAGTCCCTTTGGCCAGTCAGGGTGAATGACCGAGAGGCCGAGTAGACCATCGGCACCTTCCTTAGCGAGTAGTTTTCCTTCGCCGGCCTTCAGACATGTTGAGTCTAGTCGATTGAATCCCCCAATCAGATCGGGGTGTTCATTCATCGAATTCCAAATCCAGTCATCGTCCTTCTCGCGGGCAAGACCTGCAAAGAGAATTGCCAATTCATCTACTGTGTTGGAAACAGTCGGCAGCCCACAGCCGTCCTTAGCTACTCTCTGTGGTTCCCAATTCGGATTGCCCATCATATCTCTGAGGACATCTAGGAACATTGGGAACCAAGGTGAACTCGGCAAGGTGTAGCCAGCCCTATTAATTCCCATTCTTCGTAAAGCCTTGAGCATCGCAGCGTGCTCGCCGGAGCAAGTGTGAAACCACCTACGAGGCCGCCTGACCTGTCGACCAAACTGAATTAGTGGCACATCTAGAGGACATTGCATCAGGCCCCATTCTGATTCCGTAAGAAGAGATTGTGCTGCTGCCACATGCTCTGTGTCACCATTGTGAGATGAGCAGGAGATAGCCAACTGCACACTGCTCAGTCCTTCTTCGGTCAAGGCATCCTTGAACACCTTCATCATCAGTGGTTTCATCATCGAGCGCCCGTAAACGAGAACATTTCCTCCAAAGGAGTGGATTATCTCGGTACCATGAGCCCATGCGATTGCGCCATGAATGGTATTCTCACTGACATCCATTCTTCTGAAATCAACCAACGGCTCCCACTCGACATCGCGCCCAGTCGCAATTCCCTCGTACTGCTCTCCAAGGGGATTATTCGGATATATGGCCGAACCAGGCCTACCCGGGGAAACACTAGATGGCTGCTCACCGAGGTCCTCACTCATTTACTCCCCTCCATTCACTCGCGGGGCGACCTTAGTCATGAATGCCGTCATGTTTCTCATCACTCTCTCGCTGTCGTGGTTGAAGAAGTCGAACCAGCACATTAACCGATCTTCGGGGTCGAACCTCTCGAGAATCTGCCGACTAACAGTTTCGACATTTCCAATTACAGCGTTGTCTGTGGCCTTCTCGATTTTGGAAGGATCAATCGTTCCTTCTAGGGCACTCCAGTAAGTCTCCAGAGAAGCCCTCGCCTCTTCCATCGCGGCTTCGTCCTGCTCGTCTGGAGTGAGACCCACTTCGTCATTAACGAAAACCATGACAGTTCTTGGCATCATGCTTCGATGCCAATCCCCGCCGTCAGGATGATAATTCTCAGACATCCTATCGTGAGTCTGATCGATAATATGAGGAGGAGTAATGCTCAGGTTGAACACCTGTACAGGAAGCTGTTTGTTGACTTCGACCTGTAGAGAAGGATCGTGACTTCCTAGCACTAGATTGAGCAATTCTCTACGCCAATTTTGTGGAATGGTCTTGATTTCCTCAAAGTCATATCTTCGGCCAATTTCGATTGAGTTGGGAGGTGAATCCAAACCCTCCTCCCTAATCACGGTCTGCTGTACTCTTTCCCAATCCTCATCCGAGCGGAAATTATCTCGGACCAGAATCGTAGGTCGAATCATATCACTGGATACTACTTCGCCCTTGAGAAGTCTAAGGAATATCTCCGATGCTTCAGCAAAAACTTGGCCTCTAAGGGCAGGCCAGGCGGCCTCCTCAACTACATTACGAGGGACAATACCGTATGGGCGAGCCATGAATTCGAAGCGCCCGGCTGAGAACCCAATGTGCAACCTTCGAGACTCCTCTGGATTCAGTCCATGTAGGGCAAGGAAAGAGCCAACTCTTTCCGCCTGAGCAATCGGACCTCCCGATGCCAGAATCGACATCACAGCGCTTCCAACATCCATCCTATTGGTACGAGCAAACATTTCTCTTGCAACTTGAAAGAAGTCTGTGCAAAGCCCAACTTCGCCCGGATAATGTGGCACTACTGGCTTTGAATTACGCTTCTGGACTTCTGTAGACAAGTGAGCTTGAGCTACCCATCCTACGCCGAAGCCCAATTCATCGGCCAATTCTACCTGATCGAAGAAATTGGAGAACATCTCACTCTCACTGGGAATGTATCCACTGGTATCAGGTGTCTGAGAGATCGAGAAGAAGACATCGAAGAGCAAGCCATCACCAATCAGATTGACCTCATCCTGCCGCCATCAACTGCTAGGCTAACTCCACGAATAGCCCCGCTTGAGGGAAGACAAAGGAAAGTGACTGCCACAGCAGTCTCAAGCGGATCGACAAGTCGCTGGATTGGGACTCCACCAAGCCAACCTTCGGTAATGTTGTCGACTGAAGCACCAGTCCTTTCGGAAATCGATGATGCCAGAGAGCCAAGTCGATCGGTGTCGGTAAATCCTGGTAGGATGTTATTGATGGTGATACAAGGTGCCAACTCTCTAGATAGCGACTTGGACCAGGATGCCATAGCACCTCTGAGAGTGTTTGACAGGCCGATGTTGTCAATTGGTTCACGAACTGATGTGGAGATGATGTTGACGATCCTCCCACTACCGGCTTGCTCCATATTGGGGGCGAGCATCTTAACAATAGTGTGAGCGGCATGTAGGTGCCTACGAAATGGCCCATCAAAGTCCTCGAGTGAGTTCTCTAATAGGGCTCCGCCAGGAGGTCCTCCAGAGTTGTTAACGACTATGTGAACGACTCCCATCGATGATACTGCATCTCTCACAGCATCGATATCCTCAAGATCCAGGGCCATCGTCTCATGCCCTTCACCATACATCTTGGCAACTAGCGAATCTAAATCGCTCTGTGAGCGGGCACATGCAATTACACGGGCTCCCGCACGAGCCAGCATTAGTGCACAAGCACGGCCAATTCCCTTCGAGGCGCCACAGACAAGAGCGGTTTGCCCCGCAAGCGAGTTTTCAGCAAACGGAAATTCTTCATTCAACAATTCTTCCATATTATCACCTAATCCACATAGTGCGCGTAAGTTTGGTCTCTAAGTTTCTGGCCCACTACCTCGAGAACCTCCTCCGGCGCGTTGCGGAAGGTAGGGTGCTCGCTTTCACCTTGTGGTCTGCGCATTTCATCCCACTTTCCGTGTTCGTATGCTATCAACGCCTCCTTCATCAAGACTCCTGCTAGGACAAGCGTCTCATAGCACAGGTCCTCGTATGTCATGCCTCTCTTAACAGGCACCTCTCGCCTCAGAAGCAACTCGCCAGTGTCTATCCCATTGTCACAGAAGTGAGTAGATGAGCCAACCGGTATATCGTGGTAAACGCTCCAAGCGGGAGAAGCTGAACCTCTGCATTCAGGAAGCAGTCCGGGATGCGAGTTGATTACTCCATCCTTAGAATGGTCAAGAATTTCTCCACGAATGATTCTCGTGCCTCCAAAAACGACAAGATCTAGAGGAATGTCTGCGATGTGCGGCATCACCTGTTCCGAGTTATGTATTGAAACCTCGATATGAGGAACACTCACTCCGGACTCTGCCAATTCGGCCAATTGGGCCTCGATTGTAGGGGCTATTGGATTGCCCTCGATACGCTTGAGAAACTTCTCACGCTCCTCATCTCCAATTACCGAGTCTTCAGTAATCACGATAGAAGGAACAAATCCTTCTGAGAGAATCTGACGAAGCATCTCACGACCGTAAGGATGCTCCTTCAGGAGCAAATATGCAAATGTCGGCTTGACCATATCCCCGCTTCGCGGAG
>CEUN01180933.1_pt1 | contig 17171 bp, 16 predicted proteins | sample 361501 | NCBI WGS metagenome assembly CEUN01 (sample SAMEA2622801, study PRJEB7988) | marine metagenome | biome: marine biome (ENVO:00000447); feature: marine epipelagic mixed layer (ENVO:xxxxxxxxx); material: "saline water (ENVO:00002010), including plankton (ENVO:xxxxxxxx)" | depth 120 m | reverse complement strand
AAGCTACTGGATGACAACCAACGCCACACCAACGCACAGCGGGTGCGCGCGAGAATGTGGAATGGACGTAATTCGGATGACCCACAAGCGGACCGTCAGGCGATGGTCGACGTCATGGGGGGGGTGGGAGAGATGGCTTTCGACTACGCGTTTGGTGAAGTGTGGGCGCGCGATGCGTTTTCGCCACGCGACCGTTCGATGGTGACGCTGGCCATTCTTGGCATCACACATTGTCTTGAGGAGTTGCAGATCCACACTCGAATAGCCCTCAATCACGGGTGTACCCGAGACGAAGTTGAGGAGATCTTTGTACACATGACCGGCTATAGCGGTTTTCCCCGCGCTGTCTCCGCCGCGAATACGGTACGCTCAATCTTTGCGCGCATCGATGCGAAGAAAGCGAAGCAGCAGGACTGATGGACTTACTACTGAGCGCCCAGACAGCGCTGGTCACGGGCGCTGCGCGCGGCATTGGCCTCGCTACCGCACGCATGCTGATGAGTGAGGGCGCTAACGTTGCCCTGGTCGACATTGACGCAGACGCCTGCGAGGAAGCGGCCGACGCATTGAATGCCACATCAACCAGCGGCCGGGCATTGGCCATCCCAACGGACATCACAGCCGAACAGGCGGTCAGCGACGCATTTGCAACCACAAAACGCGAACTGGGTACGGTGACAACACTCATCCATTGCGCCGGTATCCTCGATAACAAGACCTTCGTGGATTCGTCGAGCGCCGACTGGCGCAAGATGATTGACGTGTGTTTGTTAGGGCCAATGTTGTGTATTCATGCTGCACTTCCCGACATGATCGCCAATCATTACGGCCGCATCGTCTGTATAGGATCAGACGCGGGTCGTCTGGGTCAGGCACGCCTGTCCTATTACGCCGGCGCGAAGGGTGGTGTTATCGCCCAATGCAAATCGATCGCACAGGAAGTAGGCCGGCATGGCATCACGATCAACGTCGTGTCGCCCGGGGCCACGAACACCGAACTGCGCCAGCGGCGGGAGTCAGAGGTTGAAGCAAAACTCGGGCCGGAACGCTACGCTGAGCTCACGGCCAAAGTCCTGAAACGCTACCCAATGGGACGTCTTGGCGAGCCTGATGACATCGCCGCGACGATTGTGTTCCTCGCAAGCGGTCGTGCGGGATGGGTCACCGGCCAGGTTGTCAGCGTCAACGGCGGTTTTGCGATGCCGTAAGGCAAGTGGAGCCTGAAAGAAACCGAGTCAAAAAATACTGGCCTCACAAAATTTGGGCCCAAGAAAGGCTGAGACATGTCATTCCTACTGTCAGAAGAACAAAACCTGCTCAGCAACTCGATGCAACGCATGATCGAGCGTGAGGTACAGCCCGTTCTGGATGCGCATCCGGGTGAAGAGCCTCTGCCGCAAGATGCCATGCGCACCATTCTGAAAGCCTGTGCAGCTCAGGGACTCACGTCGGCACGCCTGCCCGAATCGGCAGGAGGCTCCGGCATGCGGATGGTTGATTACGGACTCTGCTTCGAGCAATTGCCAGGGCCGGTCATCTTTGCGCTCCTGAGTCAGGAAGTGACTGTCGCCCGGGTATTCGCGGAAAGCGCCGACGCAATTCGTGAACGTTATCTGCAGGCGATGGTGGACGTCGATGTCATCACCTGCACGGCAACCACGGAACCCAACGTCGGCTCAGACCCACGCAGCGTGGAAACGCGTGCTACTCACGCCGGCGAGTACTGGATCGTGAACGGCGCGAAGATGTGGATTTCCAACGCCAGTATCGCGGAGGTTGCAAACGTCACCGTCAGCGTTGGCAAAGATGATCGCGGACTCAGCAAGTTGATGCGCCTACTGATCGACAAAAGCGAGTCGCCGTTCGAAGCGCGCGAGATACCGACGCTGGGATTGCGCCAGGGTCATCTGGGGGAAATGGTGTTCAACGACTGCAGCGTACCGCAGGAGAACGTCATGGGGCAGGCAGGCGATGCAGCGCGTATCCTCACGCTGACATGGTTGGGAAATCGGCCTTTACTCGGAATGGCCGCCGCCGGTATGGCACAGCGTGCGCTGGATATGGCGGTCGAATACGCCGGTGGACGCAGTCAGTTTGGCAAAGCAATCGCGGGGCATCAATTGATCCAGGAGCGACTCGTCGACATTGAAGAGGCCATCCTGACGTCGCGATTGTTGTCGTTACACGCGCTGGCCGCAATCGATGCCGGCGAACGAGCAAACAAGCTATCGGCCATGGCCAAACGGTACGCCGTACAAGCGTGCGAAAAAGCGATCTCAAGCACGATGCATGTATTTGGTGCAATGGGTATAAGCAGGGAGCTTGGCCTGGAGCGCAGCTATCGTGACATACGCATGTTGCCTATCCCGGATGGAACCTACGAGGTGCTGACGTTGATTGCCGGCCGAGAGATAACCGGCATTCCCGCCTACAGGGCATAACCGCACCCCATGGTCTCAAGCTCCCCGGCGTTCCTGTTCTACTTTACATGTTGCCGGTTGTGCTCGTCCCGCATTTCATATCGCCGATGATTCCGTGGCGAAACTGGACGACGCCCATGGCGCAAGGGGCCCAGCGTCGCGTGAACTTGGATAGCACTTAATCGCCTCGCACATTCGGCTTGCGTCGCTCTTTGAACGCAGCGCCCATCTCTTTCGCCTCGTCCGTGTTGTAGTACAGACCAACGGTCTGAAAACCCGCCAACGCAACGCCGCGCAGATGTTCAGTGTCTGCATTGAATGAGCGTTTTGCGATAGCCAGCGCCGTAGGGCTGCGTTCCATGAGTTCGTCACACCATTTCTGAACTTCCTCGTCGAGCTGTTCGTCGGGTACACAAACGTTAGCAAGTCCCATGGCAACAGCTTCGGTCGCCGTGTAGCGCCGACACAGATACCACATCTCGCGCGCCTTCTTTTCCCCTACGACGCGGGCGAGATAGGCGGTGCCGTAGCCTGGGTCTACAGACCCAACTTTTGGGCCAACCTGGCCAAACTGCGCGGATTCCGCCGCAATGGTCAAATCGCAGAGGGTCGCCAGAACATTCCCGCCGCCGATCGCATAGCCATTCACGCGCGCGATGACCGGCTTGGGCGCATCGCGAATGAGCGAGTGGATGTACTCAACCGGCACGCCAATGATCCCGCGCCCTCGCCGCTCGGATTTTCCCTGGGCGTTATCGCCACCAATACAAAATGCACGGTCGCCGGCTCCCGTCAGCACTATCACACCAACCTGTTCATCCCAGGCGGCCTGATCCAGTGCGTCGATGAGCTCTTCGTAACTGTTTGGGCGCAACGCGTTCATGCGATCCGGACGGTTGATCGTAACGCGGGCGACACCATTGGTGACGTCGTACAGGATGTCTTCGTAGGTGCTCATCTTCACTGCCCCTTGAACTGCGCTTTGCGCTTTTCCAGGAATGCACTCATCCCTTCAATTCTGTCTTCTGTCGTCCACAGTACCGTCGTCAGCTCACGCTCGAACTTCAGCGCGTCAGCCATCGCCAGTTGCATGCCCGTGTTCACCGCTTTCTTGGCGTACCAGACACTCAGGGGCGCCTGCTCGGCATAACGCGCCACGAGCGCAACCGCCCGCTCGAGTACTGCATCGGGCTCCATTGCTTCAAGAATCAATCCGATCCGCCTCGCCGTTTCGGCGTCAATGAACTCGCAACCGAATAACAAGTGTTTGGCCCATTGCTCGCCCACCAACCGCGGAAGTCGTTGTGTGCCACCTGCGCCGGCAACTGAACCGATCTTGGCGCTGGTGATACCAAACCGGGAATCGTGACCGGCGATACGTACGTCACATGCCATCGCGACCTCGAGACCACCTGTGAGGCAGTATCCGTTGATGGCCGCAACCACAGGCTTGGTCATGGCCTCGATGGTGTCGTTAGCGACGGTGAAGTGCATCAGCAGTCGGTCGGTAGCACGAGGTGACTGTGCTTCCAACGCGCCACCCAAATCCGCGCCGGCCGAGAAGGCACGTTTGTCTCCAGTCAGGATAACGCCGCGTACCTCATCGTCGTCGTCCAGCCGGACCAGGCGTTCGTTCAACTCGACCAACAGGTCCGTAGACAACGCGTTGCGCTTGTCCGGACGGTTGAACTGCAATATCGCGGCTGCGTCTCGCCGCGACTCAATAATCAGATCTGACATGACGAGTGTCCTCAAGCGTCGAATTGATGAATCAGAGTTGTGTTGTCAGCGCCCAACGCGCTGAGCACGGGATCATGTACCAGCGGGGTACGTTGGAGCGTGATGGGATTACGTAATACAGGCCACGCGTCTCCGTAACTGTCCGTCACTTCGAGGACCGACGACGCTCCTTGAGGCATCCGCAAGACTTCAGTCAACGTACGTATGGGCCAGACCTTGGCGGAGAACTGTTGCGCCAGTTCTTCGCGGCGCTGCGTAGACGCAGCGGTTCGCACACGATCGGCAAGCGCCACATCCTCGACCAATACATACCCGTCCGCACACGGCACTACAGCGGTTGTGTCGTAGACGGCGGGCACCGCGTTCCAGGTCAGATGACACGCCCACGCTGCAACGTCTTGCATGGAGATATCGATGAACTGTGGGCCGGCGCCATGAGAACGCGCGAGTAAGCCGGCAATCACGGCGCCAGTCGCCATGTTTGCGCCCATCACATCCGCCGCGGACATCCCGGTCTTGACGGGCACACCCTCCGCGCGTGTTTGCGCCATCAGTCCAGACATAGCCTGAATCACCGTGTCGTACGCCGGGCGGCCAGGATAAATTGAATCATGCCCAAATCCAGTGACTGCACAGTAGACGCAGCGCGGATTGAGCGCGTGCACCTGCTCTACGGACAGGCCCATTCTGGCAAGCGCACCGGGTTTCAGATTTTCGATGAGTACGTCAGCCGTACGGACAAGCTGACGGAGTTGATCAAGCTCGGATTCCAACTTCAGGTTGAGGGCGACGCTGCGTTTGCCGGTATTGTTGACCACAAAAAATGTCCCAACGCCGTGTCGTTGAGGCATCCATGCGCGCATCGGCTCGCCGTGTGGAGACTCAACCTTGATGACCTCCGCTCCGAGTTGCGCGAGGTAGCGGCCAGTCAGTGGCGCCGTCGTGAACTGCCCCACTTCGACAACACGCACACCTCGCAGCGGCGCCTGCACGGCCGCAAGACTGCCTCTCTCAGCGCCACCTGGAGTCACGCCATCGAGTGCAATGGGTACCGCCGGGTTCGAAAGCGGCGCGTGAATGTGGAACAGGCGGTCGATACCAAATACGCCGCCCGGCAGCATTCCGACGAGACCGCGATGCGCCATATTCGGTTCGCGCGGGTACTGATCTACCGGCGCGACAGCACCACACGGAATACCAACGCCCAACAGAACCGCGGACACTTCCGCCACCGTCATTGTCTGCACCCAGGCTTGCATGACCGCTTCCACGGCTGCGATGTTCTGCTGTCGTGCGGTCCCGCTGTCGAACCCCGGCTGATATGCCAGCTCAGCTCTACCCATCAGCTCACACACACGCTGCCACTGGCTTTCACTCGCCATGCAGATCAACAGCCAACCGTTTTTCGCTTGAAAAATATTCCACGGCGACGCGAGTTGATGACGGTTGCCACTTCGCGTTGCCGCAGCATCCGGCTCCTCTGTCAGTTTGGATACAAACACCGCATGCGAGCTGATCGCACAATCCATCAGGTTGACGACAGCGCGCTGAGGCACACCGGCATACAGGCTGGCAAGCGCCGCAGTCATCGCATGCAACCCGGCAATCAGCTCCAGAGGTTGCCCGTCCACCAGCACGGGAGGGCCATCAGGCATGCCGGTGGTCTCCATCATGCCTGACAATGCCTGCAACGCAACGTCGCTCAGTGGCTGGTCAAGGAAATGTTCCGCGTCACGTTCGGCGACTATGTCCACGATGTGCAGATGCGGGTGCGCGCGCAGTAGATCGTTGACCCGTTCGGCTTGAGATAGCGGTTGATCAGAAGACAGCAAGACGATGTGTGCGTCGGCGAGTTGCGCCTCGAGATCCGCTTCTGCAACACCCTCCCACGGTGCACGTATCTTACCGGCCATCAACTGCGCCATTTGTGAGGGGCTCAGACTATGCTGCTCGTTTTCATACGCGATGACGTGCGCGCCAAGCTGAGACAGTAGGGCGCCAGCAGCGCGCACAGACGTCCGTTGTCCGAGTTCAATCACATGAATGTGCGCGAGTGCCATCATTGCTGCCGAGGCCAACGCGACTTGCTAGCGCGCTTTAATTCGATTCTCGACTGGGGCCAACCAACGTGGCCCCGCCATCAACCACCAGTGTCTGTCCGGTGACCCATCTCGCCAGGTCTGAGGCCAGATACACCACGGCGTTGCCAATATCCCAGCCCGTGCCTTCAGTGCCGAGAACCGATGCTTTACGGCGCGTGTCTCTCGCCGCCTCGGTCATGCCGGACGCGTACACCATGGGTGTGTAGACGGGTCCAGGGGCAACACAATTAACGCGTATCCCATCCGGGCCATGACTGACCGCCGCCGCACGCGTCAGTGCGATCACAGCCCCTTTGGAAGCGCTGTAAGCCGCGTAGCCGCGGGCCCTCAATGCTGAAATCGATGACACATTGATGATCGAACCACCATCGCCGGAGGCGATCATCGCCGGAATGGCGTAGCGCATGGTTAACATCATGGATTTGACGTTAACTTCCATGACCCGGTCCCACGCCGCTTCATCTTCATCGACAACCGACTTACGCGAACCAATGCCGACGTTGTTGTCCAGAATGTCGATACGGCCGAACCGTGACACGACATCAGCGACCATGCGTTCGCACTCGTTTGCGCAAGTGACATCAACACCCAATGCGACGGCATCGCCGCCCTCTTCACTAATCATATCGACTGTGGCCTGCGCAGCATCTTGCTCGCGATCCACAACCGCGACGCTGGCACCCGCGCGCGCCAGCAAGACCGCAGCCGCGCGGCCGTTTCCGATACCGTCAGCACGAGAACCACCGCCGGTCACCAGTGCGACTTTTCCGCCAAGGCCCAGATCAATCACTGTTTATCAGTCCCCATATTTACAACGCTCGTTGATAGTGACGCTTGTTGATAGTGATAGGGCGTCAGGCTTGAGCCGGATACGGTTGTGCGGATAAATCGACGCGCCTCGTCGCGTGGGTAATCGAGCCGTCCACAATGCATCAGGCCACCGCGGTTATCCCAAATAAGCGTGTCGCCCAAACGCCACTCATGTTCCCATTGATAACGCGGCTTGTTCATGGCTGCGAACAATGCACGCAGCAACTCTTCGCTACGCTCCGCGGACACGCCAACAATATGTGACGTCAGTAGCGGATTTACGTAAATGCCAGGTTTGCCGCTGACTGCGTGCGCGTTGATCACCGGATTCACCGCGCCCACATCAGCTTGCTGCAGTGTGCTCGCTGCGATGGCAGCCTTGGCGTTGCGCTTGTGTCCGCTATACGGGAACTCCGCAAACAAACCGTTCAGTTCGAGTTTCAACGACGCATCCAGCTCTTCATAAGCACGATTCACATTACTGAAACATGTATTCCCGCCTGAGCTTGGTATGTCTGTTGCGTGCAGTAACGTCGCTTTGGCCGGCACGGGGTCGTAGGACAGGTCCGAGTGCCAACCTTCGCTCAACGACTCCATCGCCCCTCGGCGCGCGCCGGCCTCGTCAAAGCTGCCATCGGGCTTACGGTTGGTCATAACCACAACTTCCGGTACTTCCGGGTGCTGATACTTGCGCTGTACATGCGGCTGAATCGGTCCAAAGACTTTTCCGAAAGCCGCCAGTTCGGACGCCGTCAGCGGCTGATCGCGAAACAGCAATACGCCGTGCGTCGTCAACGCGGTATTCAACTGTTCGCGAATCTGGTCCTCTGCGGCCTGGCGGATGTCTACCCCGGTAACAACAACGCCGCCCACCGGACTCATCGGTGTGAGTTGCAAGGCTGTCTCGTCTGGTTTGCTGATTCGCCCTCTATGATCACCACACGCCGCAGTGTCGGCTAGTCTGGAATTATGACCACAGCCAGATTGGAACACTTCAACATCCGGCAATCTCGCTGAGCAGAATATGAATACAAGCACAATGCGCGTTGATATTGTTTCCGACGTGGTCTGCCCGTGGTGTGTGGTGGGTTACCGGCAGCTCACAACGGCCGCGAAGAAGATGGACCCAGCCCTGGCGCTTACAGTGCACTGGCATCCATTCGAACTGAATCCGTCAATGGGTGCCGACAGCCAGAATCTGCACGAACACATCAGCGAGAAATATGGCACTACGCGACAACAGAATCTGAAGGGACGCGAACGGTTGAGGAAGGAAGGCGAGTCTGTTGGGATTCGTTTCAACTATGACGACAACTCGCGCATGTACAACACGTTTGACGCGCACCAGTTGCTGCACTGGAGCCGAGAGGATGCGGATTTACAAACACGGCTGAAGGAAGCGTTATTCAATGCTTATTTCACCCGACAGCTGGATGTCAGTGCGAGGGAAGTGCTCGTGGATGTGGCAGCGAGCGTTGGGCTGGACCGTAGCCAGGCTGCAGAGCTGCTCGAGCAGCAGACCTACGCCGAAGCCGTGCGCGCAGAGCAACGCGAATTACTGGACAACGGCGTGCAAGGCGTGCCCGCGATCATTCTGGACCAGCGTTATTCCGTGCCCGGCGCGCAGAGCGTGGACGTATTCGAACGTATCCTGAGCCGCGTATTGCGTAAACGAGAGGCGTCCTAATCTTCCGTCCACCAGCGTAGATAACGTTTCAGCTCGGCACACTCATCGCGCTCCGCGAGATCCAACATCAGCTGCACGGCGCGCGGATACTCGTAACGGATGTTCTCGCTGACCAGATGTGTGTCGAGTTGCCCTTCCACGTACTCGCGATAATGTCCTTCACGCAAGAACTGGGCGACATCACAAGCGAAAGAAATATCGGCGATCGAGAGCCGCTCGCCAGTCAGAAAAGGTGTCCTCGCCAGGGCAGACTCTATGCCGTGCAGAAAAAACTCATACGCGGCCGCCATGCGTTCATGATGAGAAATATCAGCTTCTTTGCTCTGCAATGCCAACAAGTACACTTGCGCTTCGCGCGCAAACACCAGATTGGCATCCAGGAAGCTGTCGATGCGCGAGACGCTGTATACGTCATTGCCGTACAAACCAATATCGGGCGCCGCCCTTGCAGTCGCGCGCAGGATGCTGTTGGATTCAAAAATGCCCATGCCATCCGGGCTGAAGGCGGCCGGGACAGTGCCAAACGGATGCGCGGCCAGAAATGCATCAGTTTTGTACAAGGTGCTTGAAAAGCCTCTCCGACTCTGGCTACCAGACATCTCAGTGCGGTCAGCATCCGTCAGCAGACGAGGCTCAACGTCCCAAAGCCAATTCGACAGTTCACCAGGCTTATCGCCAGTCATTTCGATGCGTGCGCCCGTCAGACGGGCCACAAACAACGACTTCCATACTCGCGGGTTGGGCAAATAGGAAAAGATCCGCAGTACAACGGGGCCTTCTTCCCTGTCTTCTTTTTCTTGGGCGTGACTAGCGTCTATCATCGGCTTTTGCTGCTTTCTCCAACACGCGACTGATGCCTGCGTATCTGATTGAACAACACACGCTACCGAACTCAGGCGCGCACGTCACCACCGCGCGCCCTGAGTCAGCTGGTGAAGACCCGCGTCCACTCATCGTATCGCTGCACTATGGCGGCCCCGTATCACCGTGGTACGGACGCGGTTTGCTGGAAAGTGTTGTTACGCCGGCTTTACATGAGCTGGGGGCAATATTTGTCGCGCCCGACTGCGCAGCGGAGCGGTGGATTGAACCGGTAGGTGTCAATGCCATAAACGCCGCAGTTGACTGGATATCAACCCAGTTTGCAGTTGATATGACACGCACCGCGCTCGTCGGCTATAGCAAAGGTGGCATCGGGACATGGGCGATCACCGAGCGGTTTCCCGAAAAGTTTTCGTGTGGCATCGTGATGGCCGGTGCGCCGCCACCTTCTCTGGACCCGGAACGCGCACGGCGCTGGTCGACGCCGCTATATATCATTCATGCAGAGCAAGATGAGTTGATACCACTGGCACCAACAGCCGACATGGCGGCAACGCTCGCGGCCGCGGGCGCACCCGTCAATATCGAGATCTTGCCCGGCGTGTCACACTTTGAGACACATCGGTTTGCCACGCCACTAAGAGCCGCAGCCCCTTGGCTGCGGGCGCAATGGGGTCGGAAAGTTTCCGGATGACCATCTTTGCGCCACCACGCTCGCCTCTGCAAACGCTCGGATGCGTTGGATACAGTCTTCTGGCGGCCCACACATTCACCTTTCACTCGGGCCAGTCGAAGCTGTTGTGCTCATCCAGAGGAGGCGTGTGTGCGGATCAAGTGTCCGGCGGCGTTGCAACGATGCCGGCATGTGCCAGAGAGTCGATTTGCGCGACCGAATAACCCAGGCGTTCCGCTAACACGGCGCGTGTATGTTCACCGATCCGGTACGGCGCAGAACCTCGGGCTGACACGGGCGCGCCATCAATCCAATAGGGGCTGGAAGTCACCTTCACCGACATCTCGGCGGGATGCGTCACCTCAGAGAACGTCTGCCGCGCTTGCAACTGTTCGCACGCGACAACCTCTTCAACGGAGCGGACAAGCGCACACGGGACACGGGCATCTTTGAGCGCAGACAACGCGGCGTGAACGTCAGTGCTGCCCTGCAACCAGTCGCTGACGATACCCTGCATAGTAGACCAATGCTCCCGGCGCGCGTCTGGCGTCGAGAAACGAGGGTCGTTCAGTAGTTCCTCACGACCCATTGCCGCGCAAAGGCGTGGCCACAGGCTGGGGGCGCCACCGGACTGCCAGGCAATCCAACGACCGTGTACCTGCGACAACCCCATGCCAACCCGCTGCCCGGTTGGCATCGGTTCATAGCCATTGGGCACACTGCCAAACGAGATGTCCTCACTCGCGATCAGCGATTCCAACATGGAGACATCCACATGAGCGCCTTGCCCGGTTCGCTCTCGACGCCACAATGCGGCCATCACTGCGCCAAACCCGTTGGTGCCGGCCAGCGCATCTGCTGCCTGGCTGTGTGAACTGGTTGGCGTACCCGCAACAGCATCCTGGTACATGACGCCAGACGCCGCGGCAACAACATGAGCAAATGCCCCTTGTTGAGCCATCGGGCCTGTCTGCCCGTAGCCAGAAATAGAGCAATACACCAGATCAGGTTTGATAGCGGACAGTTGCTCATAAGCGATGCCGAGCCTGGCAGCCACGCCCGGCATGAAGTTCTCGACCACCACGTCAATGCCCGGCAATAGCGCATGAACGAGTTTGATACCTTCCGCTCGACCGAGATCGATAGCAATGCTCTTCTTGCCCGCGTTTCTGCGCACAAAATAAGTGCTCTGATCACCTTCACCCGCGAGCCGCTCGGGCGCCCGACGCATTTCATCACCCTCACCAGGGCGCTCTACCTTGATGACCTCGGCGCCCAGGTCGGCTAACAACCGGGTGCAATGCGGCCCTGCCAGTACGCGGGTGAAATCCAGAACTGAGAGTCCATCCAGCATCTGTACCGTTGAGGCAGGCGAATTGTCCATCATCAGGCTGTTGTTACCGTGTTGGGTCCGTTGCAACCTGAACAAGACGTTTGCCCAGGTTGTCGCCGCGCATCATGCCGATGAACGCCGCTGGAGTGTTCTCGATGCCGTCGACAATATCTTCCGGGTACACCAGTTCACCGCGACGCAGCCAGTCGGCGAGTTGCGGAATGACCTCATCAAAGTGGTGCATATTATCGCGTACGCTGAATCCCTCAACGCGCGCTTTTGCCCCAAGTATGCAGGTAGCGTTGCGCAATGCGTACTCGTCGCCGCGGTTGTTGTACTGCGAAATCTGCCCGCAGATGGCCACGCGCCCGCGATGCCTGAGCCGCGCCAATACAGCGTCCAGCGTTGCGCCGCCGACGTTGTCGAAATAGACGTCGATACCATCCGGGCAATGTTCGTCCAGCGCAGCATCGAGATTTGTCTTCTTGTAGTTGAACGCCGCATCCAGTCTGGTGTGCTCACGCAGATGCGCAACCTTGTGATCAGAGCCTGCGGACCCGACAACTCGCGCGCCATGAATGCGGGCCAGTTGCGCGGCCACCTGGCCAACGGCGCCGCTGGCGGCCGATACAAACGCGGTCTCGCCGGGCCGCGGCGCACCTATCATCATCATACCTACGTAGGCCGTCAGCCCCGGCATGCCCAAGACGGAGATGGCATGCGAGATAGGGCCGAGGCCTTTGTCCACCTTGCGCAGTCCCGCACCACCCTTGGCACATGTGTACAACTCCCAGCCGAGAAACCCCCAGACGTAGTCGCCCACAGCGAAATCGGCATGCCGACTTTGTTCCACCTGACCTACGACTCGGGCCGGAATCACTTCGTCCAACACAAACGGAGACTTGTATGCATTGCTGTCACCCAGTTGCCCACGCATGTAGGGATCGCATGACAAATAGATGTTGCGTACCAGTACATCGCCATCGACAGGGACTGCGGCTTCCGTTTCCCGGAGAGCAAAACACTCTGGCGTAACTTCGCCGTCGGGACGACGGGCCAGAACTACCTGGATATTCTGCATGACTTGACTATCCGGCAGGCTCAAGCCGCAGGATACGTCCCTCATATTGCTGGGTCAGCAGATACAGAAGCCCGTCGGGCCCCGCGCGTACCTCACGAACACGCCCAAATTCACCTTGAATCAGCTGCTCCTCACGCACCACTTTTTCGCCGTCCAGTGCCAGGCGCACCAGCAGCTGAAACTTGAGGGCGCCCACAAACAGGTTTCCGCGCCACTTCGGAAACTTGTCACCCGTGTAGAAGGCCATGCCGGACGGGGCGATGGACGGGTCCCAATAATGCACCGGCTGCTCCATGCCAGGTTTCGATGTACCTTCTCCGATAGGCGTTCCTGTGACGTAGTTACGCCCGTAGGTAATCACCGGCCAACCATAGTTGCGACCCGGCCGCAAAACGTTCACCTCGTCACCACCTTGCGGGCCATGTTCGTGCGCCCAGGGCAACCCTGTTTGCGGGTGTATCGCCAGGCCTTGCACATTGCGATTGCCAATCGTAAACAGTTCCGGGCGTGCACCAGCCTTGTTGCGATAAGGATTGTCCGCGGGCACGCTGCCGTCATCGTTCAGGCGTACGGTCGACCCGGAGTGCGACTCCATGCTCTGCGCGCTGGGGCGCTCTCCCCGATCGCCAAGCGTAAGGAGTAGTGTACCGTCGGGCAGAAAGCGGACCCGCGAGCCAAAATGTCGCCCGCCACTGACTTTGGGTGCAGCCTTGAACAGCACCTGCACGTCCCGCAATGCCCCGCCTTCCAGCCTGCCGCGCGCAAGTTCGGTGCCCATGCCGCGCCAGCCACCCGCTGAATAGATCAGATAAACCCAGCGGTTGCTCGCGAAGTTTGGATGTAATGTGACATCCAGCAAACCACCCTGGCCGGACGCAGCGATCTCGGGCAAGCCCGTTATCGGATCCGAGAGTTTGCCTTCCCGTACCCGGCGCAGACGACCGTCACGTTCGGTCACCAGCAAGTCGCCGTCTGGCAGGAATTCCAATGCCCAGGGTTGATCCAGTCCGGACGCGACGGTGACGACGCGAAAGTTGTGCAGAGTACTCTTGTAAATCGTAGCCGCCCACGTAGGGGCCGCGGTGGTCAGGCAACACAAAAAGACGAAAGATAGACGCATCATGAGCAGTCACACCAACGTTCAGCTTTTTTGCGGAAGCGCATTGTAACGTTGCCGCGCGAGCGCCTCAGTTTCAATAGCGACGAGGTGTCGAACCATGAGCCCGAGGACCGCAGCGCATGCCCGGAATCTTGCCACTCGGCCGACACCCTCACTTAGGATCGATAAAACTCTGACGTTGGTAAGCTTCCAGCACAACGTCATGTTTCCGGCAGGCCATGTTTCCGGCAGCTAGTGCCAACACTACGATCCGGGCGTACAACCGTGAGGAAAACCCTTCAAAAACGCCCTTGATGCTGGCTTGCGCCCAACGTCTGGCGCGTTTGGATTTTCCAGCCGTGCGTCATCTGGAAGTATCAAGCGTTGCGCTGACTCAAGCGCGCGGCATGATCGCGGCATCGCAACAGCAGACGAAGCCCGCTGGCAAGGCCTTGAACGGTAGTCGCAACGACGCACTCGATGGCGAATCAGTGCATACCCATCTCGTTGACGTTCATTTGTCAGAGCATTCCTGGTGAGCAAACTGGGCGAGTTTGTCCTCATCGAGTTCTAAACCCAATCCCGGCCCCTCCGGAACCTTCAACACACCGCTACGGATATCGATGGGTGTAGTGACAACGGAATCGGTCACCTTCAACGGCCCAACGCACTCGAGTCCGGCCACGATGTTGCTGTTCGTTGTCCCCAACATGATCTCGGCCATCGTACTCGGATCCAGTCCGAAGCCATGCCCCAGGACAACGGGCAAGCCGGCAGCTTCCGCGGTCGCCAGCATCCTTGAAGCGGCCAGCATTCCACCAACCTGCTTGATGCCAAACTTCACGTAGTCCGCACAGTCGGCCTGAATGATCCTGATGAGGCTGACATGATCCTTTACTGACTCATCCGCCATAATGGGGATACCGCCAGAGCGACGAATCTGCGCCAGCCCTGCCAGGTTATCAGCCGGGACCGGCTGCTCAAATAACTGCAGATCGTAGGCACGCACCGCATCACACAAAGCGAGCGCGCCGGCAACGTCGTATTGCTCGTTGGCATCCATGCGCAACTGAAAGTCGCTGCCGACTGTAGCGCGCACGGCGGCCACTCGATCGTGATCCGCTTGCACGCCGCTACCCACTTTGATCTTTGCAGACTTGAAGCCCGCGTCCAGCCAGCGCTGCGCTTCGGCCGCCGCCGGAGCGGGGTCCAGTTCCCCGATCCAACCGTTGAAACGCACTTCATCCACAACCGCACCCCCCAGAAATTCGGGAATGCCGATGCCGAGCCTGCGACAGTTCAGATCGATACATGCGAGTTCAACTGCGGCGGCGGCGCCAGGTTGCTGTGGCGCAAGTGAGCGCGCATGCGCCAGTATTCGCTGCAGATTGGCAGCGTCCTGCCCTTGCAAGGCGGGCGCAATTTGATCGCGTAACGCGACACCCAACTCGGCCGCGGTATTTGGTGACTGTGCCCGCGCCGATGGATCGATACTGCTGATACCTTGGGCGCCATCCTCAGCGGTCAGCCGCACGGCGATACAATGGGTTGCGCTCTTGGCGACGCCGCCACTCGTAAATGTGTCTGTGAGTGGCATCGAAATCGGAAAGACTTCGACGTTCGAAATGTTGATGGTCACAGAGACTCCTTGGACCAGGCTCGCGCCGAATCTGAACTCATGCCGGTATTGGCGCTTGATATTCGATCTGTGTGCGATGCAGGACTCGTGGGGCCATCACCGTCAAAGGCTCACGATAGTGCATGCAACAGCGGTTGTCCCACAGCACCATGTCACCGTCCTGCCACGTGTGTGTGTACTGCAATCGCTCTTCGGTCGCGTGGGCCCACAAAAAATCGAGCAACGCTTCACCCTCGGCTTCATCGAAGTCAATGATGTATTGCGACGGATAGACCCGGCGACGCCCGAGATAAAGCGCCGGCTTGCCCGTCTCGGGCACGATACGGACCAACGGATGATTTGGGCCCGGTACGTCCGCCAGGGTCTCGGGCTTCTTGACGCCAACGCGCAGACGGCCTGCTGAATTTCTGCTCGAATCGTGTTTCGAATAGCGCCCGCTAATCCGCAACTTGATGTCGTCCGGCAGCGTCTCGTAGGCCAGATACTGATTATTCCATGAGGTGCGACCGCCTGCGGGTGGTAACTGCCGCGCCAGCAGGAAACTGCCCGTGGGTGGCGTATCGATGTAGGAGTTGTCGCTATGCCAGACCACTTCACCGCTACCGAGGCTCTCGTTCTCCATGACCGGTTGTCCTTCCGCGTCAAGGTTTGACACAACCGTGATCTCGGGAAACTGCGTGGCATTCGTTTCCTGTTTCCCGGCGCGCTCAAAATACGCTTTGTTGGCGCCAGCCACCGGTGTTCCGAATACACCAGTGGCACGGATATGTTCCGCTTCGGTGATGTGCCCTTGCTGCCTGAACAACAATATCAGGTGTTCCGACCACGCCGCGCGCAGACGCTCTACCGTGGCCTCAGGCACTGGGTGTGCAAAATCGACGCCACACACTTCCGCACCAAGCGGTGCGTCAAACGGGACAACCCGAACCGAATCAATATCATTCATGTATCAACTCGTTAAACTGGCGACTCTCCAACAAGAAATCTCACCATACGGCACTTGCAGCCGTTGGGGTACCACCCGAGCGCTATGGAACACGCACTGGATTATGCCTTGCTGGCCGGTGCCGCCTTTCTCGCATCCCTAATCAGCGGCTTGGGCGGATTCGGAGGCGCATTTGTGCTGGTAATCGCCTTGACGCCTGTCGTCGGCGCCAAAGCCGTGGTACCGATCGTTTCGGTGTTCGCGGTGTTCAGCAACATCTCGCGACTCTATATCTATCGAGCAACCGTAAACTGGCGGTTGGCCACGCAGTTTACGCTGGCATCGCTACCGGGAGTGGCTATCGGCGCCAACATCCTCGCGGTCATTCCGGAACGCGCTTTCCTTGTGTTGATGGGCACGGTCCTGTTAACCGCCCTCCCCGCAAGACGATATCTGGACCGTACGGAGTTCAAGCCGGGTCTGAGGTCAATTATTGGACTGGGATTCGTCTTTGGCATCGTCAGTGGCACAGCGGCAGGATCCGGCATGTTTGTCATCGCGGGGCTAAGCGCGGTTGGCTTACAAGGTACTTTGCTACTTGGCACCGATGCGGGTATCGGACTCGTTAACGCGCTCGCGCGAACCTGGTCTTACTGGCTGTTGGATCTGCTGGATACAAAGCTCATAGCGATGGGGGTCATCCTCGGGCTTGTTACGTTCCCCGGTAGTTGGGTCGCAAGCCTCATCGTGCATCGGCTTGGCCTCAAGTTGCATACCAGGCTTATCGAGATCCTCATAGTCACAGGCGGCATCTGGTTCATCTACCTGGCTCTGGGCAAT
>CEUN01182310.1_pt1 | contig 17172 bp, 19 predicted proteins | sample 361501 | NCBI WGS metagenome assembly CEUN01 (sample SAMEA2622801, study PRJEB7988) | marine metagenome | biome: marine biome (ENVO:00000447); feature: marine epipelagic mixed layer (ENVO:xxxxxxxxx); material: "saline water (ENVO:00002010), including plankton (ENVO:xxxxxxxx)" | depth 120 m | reverse complement strand
AGAAACACGTGCCACAGGTGAAGTTCACCAAACACGGGCTTCGTGAATTCCGCACCGGCTTGGATCGGCCAACTCATGATCCAGGCGACGAGGAGATTCGCCAGCGGACCGCCGAAGCTGGTGAGGAAGTCCTTGGTTCGAAACCAGGGAAGATCGATGGGGATGTAGCGCGCGAACCCGCCGAAGGGGATCATCTTGAATTCCCAGCGCACGTCCATCGCCTTGACCATCATAAACGTGCGGCCAAAGCCAAGTTGCACATTGGTGACGCGCAGGCCGAGCGCCTTGCCCATGATCGCGTGGCCAGCTTCGTGGATGATCAGGCTGGCGTAGCCGAACACGTAGAACAAAAGCGTGTTGAGGATGGCCCAGCCGGTGTCGTCCTCAGGGTTGAACCAGATGCCGGCGACGCTGATAACGAGGGCGATGGGGAAGACCCATTTGACAGCGGTCACATCCTCGCCCCTGGTCTTGAGGATGCAGGAAGGGCAGTAGGGGTGGCCGAACTGGTTTCCGGCTTCGACGGCCTCGTCGAGTTCGGATTCCACCCCGCAGTTTGCGCAGCGTGTGCTCATGGTTTGGTGGCAGCGGGCGTTTCGGAATGCCAAGCAATGCGTTGTCTGCCGAAGACGTTCAATTCGATCATCGCGAACTATTGCCGTTCTTGAACGCGTTCATTTCGGTCAGAAGTTTTGAAACGATTTCGGGATGATTCGTAGCGATGTTGTTCTGCTCGCCGATATCTTTCGAGAGATCGAAGAGCAGGGGAGGATCATGTGTTTCCACTGGTTCGCGTTTGCGGGTGTCGGGATTGGAGGAACGGATCTTTGTTTTGGTATGGATCTTGTAGTTCCCCGATCGATAGGCCGTGGAGCCACCTGGGAAATACCAACGTGTGCGCGGGCTGGTCTTGCCTTCGAACAGCGCGCCCGAAAGGTCCTTGGAGATGAATCCCTGTTTCTTCTCCGGAACGCTCGCACCGGTGATGCCAGCAAAGGTCGCATAAAGATCCAGGTTGGCGGCCATGCCATGGACTTCACCCGGTTTGATCCTGCCCGGCCAATGGAAAATTCCGGGGACGCGATAACCGCCTTCCCACGAAGTTCCTTTTTCACCGCGCAGGGGTTTCGCCGTTCCACCGTGGGGACCAAACATGCTCCAAGGTCCGTTGTCGCTCGTGAAGATCACCAATGTCTGTCGTTTGATTCCAGCTTGCGTCAGCGCCTTCATGACTTCCCCGACGGACCAATCGATTTCTTCGACGACATCGCCAAATCGTCCACCGGCACTGCGACCTTGGAACCGTTTCGAAGCGAAGATGGGGGCATGAGGCATGTTGTGCGCGAGGTAGAGGAAGAAAGGCTTGTCCTTGTTCTGCTTGATCCACTTCACGGCTTCTTCGGTGTAGCGCCGAGTGAGAAGTTCCTGGTTGGTGGGGAGTTCGAGTTGCTCGCGTCCGCGGATCAACGGGACCTGGAAGGTGAACTTGTCGCATTCGTCAAACAGAGCGCGGTTCTGCCGGCGGCCGGGAGGTGCGGGGACGTCATTACTGCCGGGTGTGCCGTAATGATAGTCGAAGCCGCATTCCAACGGGTGCATTGGGCTGGTTGTAAAGTCCTTGGGATACCCGGCCAGGTGCCACTTGCCGAGAATCGCGCAGGCGTATCCCTGCTTCTTCAACATGGCGGGCATCAATTCATTGCGTGCGTCGACAAGCTTGGCGCGTCCCATCACCCCCGGATGACAGCCAGTCATTAGTCCTCGGCGACTCGGAACGCACACCGATCCTGACGCGTAGAAGCTGGTCCAGCGTTGCCCGCCAGCGGCCAGTCGATCGATGTTCGGAGTCTTGTTCTTGGTGTTTCCGTAGCAGGCGAGATCCCCGTATCCCAGGTCATCCACAAAGATCAGAACGATGTTCGGATTCCGATCGGCGCCCCTCGCGGATTGCGTGATGAGCAGCATTGCGAGGAACAGATGATTCAAGAAACGCATGAACTGAATCTGCTCGAATCCGTGACGGATGGGAACGATTAATGCCCGTCAACTTGTCATTGGAGCGAGCTTTGTTCGCGCTGGCTTGTAGTCAACGTTCCGACTGCTCGTTAGCTGTGCCGGAGGGTATCGTGTGGAGCATCAGGAAGTGGTTGCCTGTCCTCCATCTGCCGTTCCCGTCAGACGCTTTTTGAATCGTTTCTTCATTGCGTGCGTTGTCCTCTTGTCATGTGCGGAGAGTGGCAATGGCCAGGGCAGGGGTGAGAAGGCCCTGAACTCGATCGCAGACATTCGCGCACTTTCCGAAACGGAATTTCAATCCGGACGAAAGTTCCAGATTGAAGCGACACTTCTCGGCCGGATTTCCGCGACGGGGCAGATGTATGTTCATCCGGATTGGAGAGGGATCTTGATAGCTCCTGCGGTGGGAGCGCGGGCCTACGCCATCGGTTCACGAGTGGAGGTGAGTGGGACGACCGGCGGCCGGGAGCGCTATTTGATTCAGCCAGCGCGCATGCGCCGCATCGCCGGAAGCGTTGAATTGCCCAAGCACACTGAGTCGAGCATGGCAGAAGCCTTGGAGAGTCGCTCCTCTTACGATGCGTGGATGCAGCTGTCGGGAACCGTTCAGGCCGCTCGCCGTCTCGGTGGACGTATGAACCTTACGCTTCGAATGCGTTGGTAGACCATTACCGCATCGATTCCCGTGCCGAAGAGCCTAAGACCCGGCTGATGATGAGTGAATTGAAGTTAAGGGGGGGCTCGCCCCGGACGTAGATGGAAACCCTTCTCTCATTGTGGAATGGTGGAATGACATCACGGTCGTTCGAAGCGGACCCGGTGGCATCTTCTCGCGGTGGATCATATTTTCGTTGCAGCGGAAGGCGCAGATGCGGATCGGAGATATTCACAGCGCAACGCACCAGCTTGAAGGTGATCTTCATGGGCGGCTATAGCAACCAGCTCATCGAACATGGGGACGAGTTGCAACACGGCGTGAACTTCATCTCCAAACCCTTCAAGACCGAAGATCTCGCAAAGTTCATTCGCCAACGGCTCGACTTGAACGGTTCGGTCTAACCAAGCGCGTTCACTATGTCTTGCCTGCAGGGAATCGCGGTTTGCGCTCCCGCCTTCTGCGTTGCCAAGGCAGCTGCTTGATTGGCGAAGCTGACCGCGGCGCTCAGTTCCATCTGCTCCGCGATTGCCACCGACAACGCCCCCGCAAAGGTGTCCCCCGCGCCGACCGTGTCCACCGGTGTGACGCGTGGTGGAGTGCTTTCGAAATGTTCGCCATTCGCTTCAAATACCAGTGTGGATTCCGCGCCGCGGGTCACGATCAGCGTGTGATTGACTTGTTGATCCGGGTGGGCATCGAGCGAGGTGAAGGCCTTGCCGGTCAATTGACCGGCTTCCGTTTCATTGGCGATCAACACGTCAATTGGCGGGCACGGTTTGCGAATGGCGTCATCCCATGGAGACGGGTTGAGGAACACGCGAACACCGGCCGATCGGGCAATTTCGGCCGCCCGGCGGACGACAGGGATCGGGCATTCGAGTTGAAGCAAAAGCGCGTCTGCTGATTCGAGGAGTTTGGCGAGTTGCTCGATTTGTTCGGGCCTGAGTGCGTGATTTGCACCGGGATCCACGACGATGGCATTCTCTCCTGCGTCGTCCACGGTGATGAAGGCGGATCCCGTGGGGGCGCTGTCCGTTGGAATGATGCCTTCGATATTGATTCCCTCATCCGAAAGGTGTTTGCGATAGCGATCCGCAGAATCATCATTTCCAACGCAACCGATCATTCGCACGGAGCCACCGGCGCGCGCAGCTGCGATTGCCTGATTGGCGCCTTTGCCTCCGAAGCAGGTGAACGATTCAGACGCGGTCAGTGTTTCGCCCGGAATTGGAATTCTTGGAACACGATACGTGTAGTCCACATTCAGCGAACCGACGACGGCTATGATCGGCTTCTCCATTACCTGGCCGGCGGTTGCGAGCACAGTTGAACCAGCGCTTCACGCAGACGCGCGTTGCGGAGCGGGTCAAGTTTCAGGAATCGATGCTTCCCATCTTTCACCGGTTTGAAGCGGGTGAAGCCGTCTTGCTCGACCGTGACGTGCCCCGGCACGGAATAGGTGAAGTAATCGCGATCCGGCCAGACCGAGGCAATGACGCTGGTAAGATCCCAGGTCGGGCGATCGTGGGGTGGTGGATTGTAAAGGTAGTAGGCGTCCTTAAGCGGGTGATGCGGTACATAGTCGTAGTCGCGTTCTATGCTCTGGTGCGGATAGACCGCAGTCATACCGATCTCAAATCCACTCCAGATGATTGGTGTCGGCCAATCCTTCGCAATGACCCGCGCGGATGGGATGTCATTCCAGACGTTGTATTCGAGGTAGCGATTGTTGTCGTGAATGGTCTGGAAGGAGCCGGCCATCACAGAGAGCAGTTTGACTTTCTTGGCGATGAGGTCTTTGCCATTGAGCGATGAAATGTCGTCCGGTTTCGATTCGAGCAGGCGCCGGAAGTTGGTGAAAAAACCGACCTGGACGAGCACGACGGAATTGTCCGGCCGTTTGGCGAGCAGATTGCGAAGGAAACCGGTTGCTTCAGGTGCGTCATCGCCACTCCTCAGGTCGTGTGGGTAACGCTGTGAACCGTCGCCATTCTTCTTGTCTGCCAGACCATTGAACTTGCCGAGCTTTGGTGTGCGGCCCTTCTTGACCACCGCAATCGGCAGGTCGGGCTTGCCGTAGAAAGTATTGATGGCGTCCGTGAATGCTGCGGCTTTTGGGTTGTCCTTCGTGATGGTCACCGCGAGCAGTTCGCAATGTCCGCGGGATTGCAGGCCGTGGATCATTCCCAAAGCAAGAGCGTCATCAACGTCATTGCCGATGTCCGTGTCGTAGACGATGGCGACGGGTTTGTTTGCCGCCGAAAGATTTATCAAGGGCAGCAGGAGGGTGAGGAGGATTGCGTTTTTCATGTTGTTCGTTCTGTTCTGGATTTGCGCCAACTGTCGATGACCACTGCGGCAATGATTACGCCCCCCGTGGTGACGCGTTTCAAGGGTTCGGACACACCGATTTGGGCGAGCCCGGTGTCGAGTGTGGCGATGATCATCACGCCGAAAAAGCTGTTGACCACCGAACCTTGTCCGCCCATCAGGCTTGTCCCACCGACAACGACCGCCGCAATCGCTGAGAGCTCCAGGCCGACGCCTGCGTTCGGATCCGAACTTCCCAGCCGCGAGGTGTAAAAGACTGCGGCCAGCCCTGTGAGTAAGCCAAGGATCGCAAAAACCATGATCTTGCAGCGCTTGGTTTTCACCCCGGCCAGATGCGCTGCAGTTTCGTTCGCGCCGATGGCGAGGATGTAGCGGCCAAAGGTTGTGCGCGTCAGCAGGATCTGCCCGATGATGACGGTGCCGACGGCGATAATGAAAGCCGGTGACACGCCGAGTGTCGCGATTGGCTTCGCAAGGTGTTCGATCTTTGCTCCGATGTACTTGGTCTGAGAACTCGTGAGATGGAAGGCCTTGCCACGCGCGATCTCCAGCATTCCCAAGGTGACGATGAAGGACGGGATGCCGAGGCCGGCACTGATAGATCCGTTGATGGTTCCGACCGCGGCCCCTGCCGCCATGGCGAGAAGAGCCGCAGGCAGGATCGGCCATTGCCAATCAACCAATGCGAGTCCAACGAGCGCGCCACAGAGCCCTAGCACGCTTCCGACGGAAAGGTCGATTCCCGCGATGATCAGCACGTATGTCATGCCGATCGCGATCATGGTGAGTGGTGGGATTCGGTTGGCGAGGATTCCCAGTGTGCGGGTGTTGAAGAAGTTTTCGCTGAGCAGTGAGAACAGCAGGACGAGGCCCAGCCAGACGCCGATCATGCCGGCGTAGTCGGTAAACAGTTTCTTGGCCGCGCGCATCTGCGCCACTATTTCGCCGGTGCACTCAGCGTTTCCTTGGTCACCAGATCGACCGCCGTCGTCTGGTCTTCCGGTTGAGAGTCACCAGACAGAACGCCCAAGGCGGCTTCAATGCCGAACGCTGCCAATTGGCCTGCGTATTGATCCGCTGTCGCGAGTATGCGGCCATCTTCGAGCATTGGTTTGACCGCGCTGATGTTGTCGAAGCCAACCACGGCGAGCTTGCCGGTTTTGTTGGCGGAATTGACTGCGGCCACGGCGCCGAGAGCCATGCTGTCATTGGCGCAGAGAATCGCCTTGAGATCCTGATGTTCGCTGAGCATTGCGGAGGCGATGTTGTTCGCCTTGTCCATTTCCCATTGACCGCTTTGCGTGCTGACGATCTTCATTCCGGCGGCTTTCATCGCGTCCTCGAATCCGAGGCGACGTTGTTGGCCATTGAAGGCAGTCGTCACTCCCTCGATGATTGCGACCTTGTCGCCTTTTTGCAGCTTGGCAGCGAGCGCATCACCCACCTGCTTGGCTCCGGCGCGATTGTCCGGGCCAACGAATGGCACGGAGAGCCCGGCTTCCTTCAGGATGTCGGCGTCGAGTTTGTTGTCGATGTTGACGACCAGAACATTTGCTTCCTGCGCGCGTTTGAGAACGGGGACGAGCGCCTTGGAATCAGCAGGGGCGATGACGATTGCGTCTACCTGTTGGGCGATCATCTGCTCGACCAATTCGACCTGCGCGGCGAGGTCGGTCTCGTTCTTGATACCGTTGACAATCAAGTCGTATTTGTCCGAGTTCTTCGTCTGATGCGCCTCTGCTCCATCGGCCATGGTCTTGAAGAACTCGTTGGCGAGCGACTTCATGATCAGGGCGATTTCGGGTTTGTCCGGTTGGGGCGGGGTTGATGGCGACGGTCCGACAGCGTCTGTTGAATCCTTCGGTCCGCATCCGGTGATGAAGATGGATGTTGCTGCACAGAGGCCGACGAAGATCGAGGTGAGGTGTCTTTTCATATCAGGAATGCGCGGGTTATAGACGATTCGCAGATTGTCTGGAAGGGGCGATCATAAGGCGAAGGAAAGCTGGCAGCATGTGCCGGAATCGGCACACTCCGCGCGTGACCGAACCCAAACAGCTCTCGCGCAATGAGAAGCAGTGGCATCCAATGATGGTGTCGGTCTGGGGCATGGCGGCTGCGTTCGGGACCTACTTCTGCATGTATGGCTTTCGAAAGCCATATACCGCAGCAACTTTCGACGGGGAGATCTCGTTCGGCATGGCGTTCAAGACTCTGGCGGTCGCTTCCCAGGTCTTCGGTTATATGCTGTCGAAATTCATCGGCATCAAGGTGGTTCCGGAGATGCCGTCGCACCGGCGGGCCTCCACGATTCTCTGGTTGATTGGCGGGGCGGAAGTGGCGCTTCTTTTGTTCGGCTTGGTTCCCCGGCCATTCAATTTGGTTCCACTGTTTTTCAACGGTCTGGCGTTGGGCATGGTCTTCGGTTTGGTGTTGGGATTTCTGGAGGGCCGTCGGGTAACCGAGGCGCTGATTGCCGGCCTGTGCGCGAGTTTCATTCTGGCCTCTGGCGTTTCGAAGTCGGTAGGGCGCTGGTTGCTGGGGTTGAGCGTGCCTGAGGTGTGGATGCCTTTCTGTGCCGGGCTCATCTTCCTTCTTCCTTTGTTCGTGTTTGTCTGGATGCTCCGGCAGATCCCACCGGCGACTCAGGCCGACCGGGACGAGCGCACGGAGCGAACGACGATGTCCGGTGCTGAGCGCAAGGCTCATTTCCTTCGTTACGCGCCCGGGCTGTGTTTCCTGATTTCCGCCTACCTGATTTTGACGGTGATTCGAAGCATCCGGGATGATTTTGGCGTCGAGCTGTGGCAGGCGCTTGGTTACACGGGGAAGCCGGGTCTGTTCACCGCCTCCGAGACCTGGGTGATGTTCGGGGTGCTGGTGATCACGGGATCGACAATCGCACTTCGCAGCAACCGCAAGGCATTCTATGCGTCTCTCGCGTCGAGCAGTATGGGTTTGATCGCGATCGTCGCATCGTGCGTTGCAATGCGGCAGGACATGGTGAACGGATTCTGGTTCATGGTAATGTTGGGCTTGGGACTTTATGTCCCCTATGTGATGATCCAGACAACCGTTTTCGAACGCATGGTGGCCCTGGTGAAAGACAAGGCGACAATCAGCTATCATATCAACATGGCTGATGCCTGCGGCTATCTTGGTTACGTGATCCTGATGATGACGCGCGGATCTCTCGCCGGGCGCGACAATCTCCTGCAATTCTTTCTCACGCTGACCGTGTCGTTGTCGCTGCTCGCGGTAATTCTGTTGGTTTCAGCGGGTGTTTATTTTCGAAGCAAAGAGCAACCGGAGGCGAGCCATGCCGGGTGACTTGCCCAAGGAAGGAATGGTTGCTCGCTTGTCGAAACCTGGCGGGCCCTTCGTGATTGAAGGCGTTCGCCTGCCTGTACTCCGATCGGGTGAAGCGCTCTTGCAGGTTGAAGCCTGCACCATCTGCGCGAGTGATCTGCGAACGTTTCGCGGTGAACGCGCGGCCCCGAGTTCCGGGCTTTTGGGGCACGAAATCGTTGGACGGATCGTGGCTGGCAAAGCCGGGGCATTCTCTGTCGGCGATCGGGTTGTTTGCGGAGTCGCGGCTTCGTGTGGCGCTTGCAGATACTGTGAGCGCGGGATTCCACAGAAGTGTTGTTCGCTGAAAAAGTTCGGCCACGCGCAGGCCAATGGCGGGTGGCAGCTTTCCGGCGGCTTTGCTGAGTATTGCCATCTTCCCGCCGGCTCAACCTTGGTGCGTGCTCCGGAATCATTGACGCTTCAACAGTCAGCCTGGCTCGGTTGCGCAGGTGCCACGGCGGCTGCAGCGACCCGGATCGCGAGGAATTTGCGGGACCGCGAGGTGTTGATCATGGGGGCCGGCGCGGTGGGATTGTTTGTGACAACTATGGCGCGGGAGCAGGGGGCGAAAGTCTTGGCGGTTGACACCCGGGAAGATCGTCTCGCTTTGTCGCGTTCGTTGGGAGCGGAACACACTCACGCTGTCGAGGATTCCACCACGCTGAAAGACTTTGTGATGGGTAACACGGGCGATCGTGGTGCCGATGTGGTGTTTGAAACCTCAGGTGCTCGCGCATCGGTGGAGATGAGTCTTCAACTCGCGGATATCGGTGGTCGGATCATCCTGGTGGGTTCGGTAGCGCCCACGGATCCCGTGCCGGTGCGGGCGGAGAAAGTCGTCACCTCGCTGCTCAGAATCGAGGGCGTTCACAATTACATCCCGGAGGATCTGGTGAAGGCGGTCGAATGCGCTGCAGCGAATCAGCTTCTCGGCAACGAAATCGCCAGTCGGTTTCCGTTCTTTTCGCTGACGGACATCAATTCCGCATTCGACACGGCGCAATCTGGGGAACACCTGCGGGTGAGCGTCGGGAACTGACGAGGGAATTCATTGAAGCGCGCAATTTGCGGAGTGGTCTGTTGATACATCACCATCATGGATCGTCGTAGCTTTCTGAAATCCTCGTCCGTCGGATTGGCCAGTTGGTTCTTGATCTCGGTTTGACGTGGCACGGCTTCTACCTCGCCGTTGGAAGGATTGATCCAGAGGGAGTGGCTTGCGTCTTCGCGTTTCAGGACACAACCGTGACGCCTCAGATGTTTCGGCAAACTGCTGCGTTTCATCCGACCGCGACTGTATCCTTGATTGCGTCGCTCGGAAGGCCGCGAACAGAATCCTTCAATCGGTCTTCGAGGATTAGTTAAATTGCAGTGGCAAGATCCGCTTTGGCATCAGTGGCGCTCTCCCCTTGGCCGTTTGCGCCGGGCACTTCCGGGCAGTAAGCCCAGTAACTCCTTCATTGCGCTCTCGATCACGGCTGTAAATTCGCCTTTCATGGCGGGGCAATACTTTGGTGATACGTGGTCACCAAGTTGACGGCAGCGGGCTGTGCTACGCAACATTGTCAGCGTCGAGCTCCGTTTCTGAGGAACTGTTCGCTTCTGGTGCAGAGCATCGCTGATGCGCTCCACGGTGTTTTCGAAGGCGCCCTGACTAAGCAAATTCAATGTGATTCGTCATGTTTGACGCTTTTGCAAAGCCATAGACGACGAGGAAATCTGCCACGAGGCATTGGATCTGGTATTTGCTCATGGTCGGTGCGTTCTGTTCCGCTGTTGTCAAAATATGCCGAAGCTCCCTTCGAACGGTAGAGATACCACCAGATCAAGACATCCAGAATATGGGGGCTATGAACTCCATCACGGATGACGCGCTGTCGTCCGGCGTGGAAACAAAGAACCCCAGAATATCGACGCAGCCAGGCAGACCTACGATGAGCGGGCGGACAATTCGTGCGCGTATCATCAAAAGGAAAGAGATCGTGAAGGCGCAAATCCCAAGCAGAAGAATCCCGATTATTCCTGGGTAATCATCGCGCCAAACTTCTTCGCGGGAGAGCGGGATGCCGTATTCATCACGTGGTGGCAGGAAGGGGATCAGGCAAACAACGGGGCCAAACAGAAATCCGACAATCACAATGATGCGTAGTGGTTCGGGCATGCTCAGGAGTCGTCGGATGATCACTCAGCTCTGGCATTGGAATCAGATTGGGAAGGCTCGTCAAGCGAGGCGGCTGAAAAACCTGTGAATTCTACTCTTTTCCTTGCATTTGACGCGGCCCTTGGGCAACTTCCATCGCCTTTGGTTCGGGACGTAGCGTAGCTTGGCTAGCGCGCCTGCTTCGGGTGCAGGAGGTCGTGAGTTCGAATCTCACCGTCCCGACCATCCCACTCCGCGTGGGGTGCAACCCGAAAACCAATTTTCGACCGGGCCGTGTTGTTGCACGGCCCAAATTTTTGGAGCCGATCAGGTTCCTCAACACAAAATTGTTATGGCTGAAGAGAACGACGAAAAGAAGCGCAAGTCGCTGGAAGAACGTGAGAAGATGTCCGAGCTGGAACGCATCCGGCATTCCTGTGCGCACATCCTGGCCACCGCGATCCTGCGGATATGGCCGGACGCCCAATTTGCCTACGGGCCGCCGGTTGAGAATGGCTTTTACTACGACGTTGATTTGAAGCACCGCATTACGCCGGACGATTTTGAGAAGATCGAGGCGGAGATGAAGAAGGAGGTCAAAGCCAACAACAAGTTTGAGAAGGTCGTCGTCACACGCGAGCAGGCGATGGCGGATGCGAAGTCTGGGCGATTGGGTGGTCTGACCGAAAGGGAAGGGGAGAGTGTTTTCAAGTTGGACCTGCTGGAGCAAATTCCCGAAGACGAACCGATTTCGTATTATCAGAACGGAGAGTTCATCGATCTTTGTGCCGGACCGCACGTGATGCGCACCGGCAATGTAAAGGCCTTCAAGCTGACCTCCGTTGCGAGCGCTTACTACAAGGGGGATGAGAACAACCCACAATTGCAGCGTGTCTACGGAACGGCCTTCAAGAACAAGACCCAGTTGCAGGAATACTTCACGATGCTGGAAGAGGCCAAGAAGCGGGATCATCGCAAGCTTGGCCAGGAGATGGGCTTGTTCACGATGGATCCGGATTACACCGGACCCGGATTGCCGTTGTGGTTGCCGAACGGAACGGTGCTGGTTGAGGAATTGGAGAAGCTCGCGAAGGAAACGGAATTCGAAGCAGGCTACGTTCGCGTGCGCACCCCGCATTTGGCGAAGGAGAAGATGTACCTGACCTCAGGGCATCTGCCTTACTACGAAGAATCCATGTTTCCCCCGATGGAACTGGCGGAGAGCATCGAATTGCCGACTGGTAATGAGTCAGACGAAGAGATGCCACGGACGAAGTACTACCTCAAGGCGATGAACTGTCCGCATCATCACCGCATCTTCGCGGCCGAACCCAAGAGCTACAGAGACCTTCCCTTGCGCTACGCCGAATACGGTACCTGCTATCGATATGAGCAGTCAGGTGAGTTATTCGGCTTGATGCGCGTTCGGTCGATGAACATGAACGATGCGCACATGTATTGCACGCCGGAGCAATTCGCCGAGGAATTTCAGGCGGTGAACGAGATGTATCTGAAGTACTTCAATATCTTCGGTCTGGACAAATACATGATGCGTTTCAGTACTCACAGTCCCGATCGTCTCGGCAATAAGTACGTCGATGAGCCGGAGCTGTGGATCAAGACCGAGAACATGGTGCGCGATGTTCTGGACGCGACCGGGACGAACTACGAAGAGATCCCGGATGAAGCTGCATTCTACGGACCGAAGATTGACGTGCAGGTTTGGAGCGCGATTGGAAGAGAGTTCACCATTGCAACCAATCAGGTGGACTTCGCCGTGCCTGCCAAGTTCGGCCTGAAGTACAAGGACCGCGACAACACGGACAAGACTCCCCTGTGCATCCACCGTGCGCCGTTGGGAACGCATGAACGCTTCATCGGCTTCCTGATCGAGCACTACGCCGGAAACTTCCCGCTCTGGCTGGCTCCGGAGCAGGTTCGGGTGCTCACGATCGGCGATGATCAACCGCTGCTGGACTACGCGAATTCGATCGTGAAGGAATTGCGATCCAAGGCTGTCAGGGTGAAGGCCGGCTTCGAAAACAATCCGATCAAGGCCAAAGTCGCAGATGCTGAGAAGGCTCGAGTGCACACGATGTTCGTGGTTGGCCCCCGGGATTTGGAGAGCGGAAAAGTCGCCGTCCGGCTTCACGGGAAGGGACATGTTGGTGCACGCGAGAAAGGTGAGGCGATCGCGGGTGTGGTCGAGTCTATCGCAGAAAGAAGGCCGAATTAGGCTTTATTCGGGTGTTTCTTGCTGCGTTCCCGGTGCTGGCACGCAGTGCCCCAGTTTTCACGAGAAATCACTTGCGGGCGGGAATCGGCATTGCTACGTTCCCGCCCCTTTCATTAGAAAGGCTGAAGACATGGCACGAATTTGTGAAATAACTGGCAAAGGTCCCAAGAAGGGAAACCACATCTGGCGTTCTGGTAAGGCGAAGAAGAAGGGCGGTATCGGCACGCACGTCACTGCGGTTACCAAACGCAAGTTCTACCCGAATCTGCAACGTGTGAAAGCGATTGTGGACGGTGAAGTCAAATACGTCCGTGTGACCGCCAAGGCCATCAAAAAGGGCCTCGTCACCAAAGCGCCGCATCGCCGGTGGAAAAAAGAAGGCGCCGCAGCATAGAATTCTTCTAGCAGCTAGGTATTCAAAGCACCTACTCCAAACAAGAAGGCGGGAGCAATTCCCGCCTTTTTCTTTTTGAGGATTCGGAAGGGGTGGTTTCCCAGTTCCGACTCCATCTTCGATCTTCCAACTTCTAACTCCCAACGGCTACCGCCCCTTGCGGGCGTTCATGAGGGCACGCTTCATTTCACGGTCGGAGTCTTTTTTCTTCAGGTCCTGTCGTTTGTCGGGGGCCTTCTTGCCTTTGCCGACGCCAAGCAGAACTTTCACGCGGCCGCTTTTCCAATACATCTTCAGGGGAACCAGTGAGCTGCCTTTCACGCTGCTCGCCTCCCAGAGCTTTCGAATCTCGGGCTTGTGGAGGAGGAGCTTGCGTTTGGCCTTGGCTTCGTGGTTGTTCAAATTGCCGTGTGTGTATTCCTCAATGTGGGCGTTGTAGAGCCAGATTTCGTCTTTCTCCACCCGCGCAAAGGCATCCGACAACTCCCCTTTACCAGCACGCAACGACTTCACCTCCGTGCCCCGCAGGACGATGCCGGCTTCGTAGGTGTCGTCAATGTGGTAATCGCGACGGGCCTTGGGGTTGTTGACGATATCCGGCATCGCGCGGTAAGTATCGCAGATCGACGACGAGACGCAAATCAGGGCATGAAAAAGCCAGGAGGAGGTACTCCTGGCTTCATAGGAATTCAGTTGAATCAGCTTTTCTTCCGTCGTCGGCCCGACTTGACCGCCTCTACTTCCTCGGCGGGCATCTCGAATGACAGCTTGCTTTCGACGATCTCAGTGAGGGCGATATCTGCCGTTCCCATCGCCGCGGGAACGACGAGCATGGGGCGGTTGCCGGAGTTGAGCTGACGCACCCGGCGAGAAACCACGTTGATGAGGGTGTTTGGGTTTCCGACGACCTCAGCGGCCTTGTTTACAAGTTCAGGATCCATATTCGTTCGTTAAAAGGGGAGCTACGAATACGGCTTTTTTTGGCGAAATCAATCTTTTTGTGAGATTCATCCGACCGGCCGCCTCAGGTAAAAAATGGAAAGCGAGCCCCGCCATGGGCTCAAGTCAGTCCGTTTCCGAGAATTTCCTTGCGAAGGGAATTCAATCCACGGAACGTATCGACCGCTACTGCGGAGAGATGGCTGAGTGGTCGAAAGCAGTGGTTTGCTAAACCGCCGAGGTGGGTTCCCCTGCCTCCGAGGGTTCGAATCCCTCTCTCTCCGCCACTTCCTTTCTTCAGTTTTGTTACCAAAAACACTTCCCCCGCGAATTCAATATCCAATGCCTGTTCGAGAAGTAATCTCAGCCCTTGCCGAACGGCGTGATGGTCGTCCGCAAGCGCCCCGCGAATGGTGCCGGGTTTGCTCATGGGTGCTCTAAATTCGGCTGAAGAGTTGTGGGGCGACTCTCAAACCTGTGTTGCAAGTCCGTTGGTTGTTGGCAGGTCGGACGCCTTCAAGTAGACCGTATTCGCCAATTCAGTGACATGGGTAAACGCTGGTATTTTTCGAAGACAGGGAAATTGTAACAATCCACGATCGATTCACGAATCTTCTGCAGTTTGAACTTGGGGAGGGTTTGCGCCCGATCAGCGAAGGAGATCCGAGTGTTTGTTCAGCCACTGCTCGGCTTTTTCAAATTCTGGACAAGCGGCTTTCACATGCGCCCAGTAGCGTGGTGAGTGGTTCATCTCCCGCGTGTGCATCAACTCGTGGATGATGAGGTAATCGCGGACTGATTCGGGCGTTTGGATGAGGCGCCAATTGAGGGATATCGTTCCCTTGGAGGAACACGATCCCCACCGGGAACGCTGATTGCGTATCTGAACCTGGGAGATTTCCACGTTGTGTTCGCCCGCTGCGGCAAACACCAGTGGTGGGATTTCCTTCTGAGCCATTCTTCGAAGGTGGTTTTCAACCACGGCCTTCAATCCATCGGAACTTTTCGGGATTGCGATGGACTGGTCTGCAAACTGAACGGATTGCCGCCCCTCCTGAACCTTCACATCAAGTTTCACCCATTCACCGCGATACAGGAATTTTGAACCATTGCGCCAATCGCGAATCTGCCTGCGTTGTTCGCTTCGCTTGAGTTGCCGGCTCAGCCAATCGGTCTTCGTGCGGGCGAACTCAAGCGCCTGCGTTTTGGAGCCGCCCCATGGCACGGTGACGCGAGCCGTTCCGTCGGCGGTCAGGCGCAGGATGTAGTGGCGCGCGCGGGAGTTGTGAACGTATTCGAGGGGGATGAGTTGATCTTCAATCGGCAGAAGGGACTCCTTGCTGCCCCGCTTGGACGGGGGAAAAAGCCCGGTTAGGAAATCCATCTGCACTAGGTGGGAGTGTTGCGGGATGATGGATAAAAAACAACTGTTTCCGGTGGGAAGTGGGCCGGCTGTGGGGAGGTTGGCTGCTTTGCGGATCTTGGTGATTCATTTGAGATTCCGTCCTCCGCGCACTTGCGCCATGGTCTCGCGCGTTGAAGCTGACTGTCAAAAGTGACTATGCAACCCGAGCTGTTTTGGGATTGGCCGCGGCTTATGGATCCGGCAAGGCAGTGCGGGTGGACGAATTGGCCAAGCGCAATGGTGTCTCGAAAAACTACCTGGTTCAGATTCTTATCGAATTGAAGGCTCGCGGAATCGTGAAGAGCCTGCGGGGAAAGGATGGCGGGTATCTGCTGGCGAAACGGCCATCGGAGATTTCGTTCGGTGAGGTGATCCGCATCGTTCATGGCGAGGTGTACGATACGCCGGCCTTGGCGGATGATAATTGCCCGGTCGAACTGAAGGACGCGTGGCGAAGGTTGCAGTCTGCAGCTACGTCTGCGTCAGATGAGATTACGTTCCAGACTTTGCTGGACCAGGGGAACAATGCAGGGATGTATCAAATCTGAGGTCGTCGGAGCGGCACTCGCTGTCAGGTCCTGTTGGAAGTTGGCTGCCAAGGAGGAGACCTGGTGTAGATGACTGAGCGAGCACCATTGGATTACAGTCACCTGCCGATCACCGCTCGGCGTCCAAATCACCCAACCACTTTTCTATTCGTCGTCTGCGATGGGTGGCTTCAGGACCATCGTCTTGAAGCGTTTAAAGCCAGCAATATGGAGAACGGTGTCCCCGACCTGAATATCGTCCGTTTCGGTCAATCCCCAGATTTCTTCCAAACGCTTCCCATTGACGATGGTGCCTTTGGAACTTTCGGATCGAAGTCGAGTTTCAGATCAATCTCCTCGGTCTAGGAGCTGCGGCCGATGAGGATGTCTTCCTTGTCGAACTCCAAGCATCAGAGGTGCCAGCCTCTTCAGTCGGGAATTGCCGCTTATTCGTGTCATCGAACGGCAACTTCCGCAGACAGATTGGGCAACGGCCCGCAGGGCAGGGTGGTTACACCCAATCGAACTTTGTTTGGACTCTTGTCAGAACCTGCGCTTCGCATAGGCTGTTCGCGTTCATGTCCAAACTTCTCATTCGAACCACAGCTGTTCTCGTCCTCACACTGTTTTGCAGCCAGGCCGAGGATTGGCCCACTTATCGCCACGATGCCGCGCGAAGCGGGTATACCGAGGACAAGTTGGCGGATCAGCTTCATCTCCAATGGAGTTTCCGCATGACTCATAAGCCGGTTGCCGCCTGGCCGCGTTCGAAGCGAATGACCTTTGACCGCGCTCCGCAAACGATCATCGCGGATGGACGGGTGTATCTCGGTAGCAGCGTGGATGGTAAACTGCATGCGCTTGATGCGAAGACCGGCAGGCAGTTGTGGAGCTTTCCCACGCGGGCACCGATCCGTTTTGCACCGACCTATTTCGATGGGCGTATCTATGCAACGAGTGATGATGGTTTCCTCTATTGTCTGGATGCGGTCAGTGGCGCTGAGATGTGGAAGAAGCGCGGTGGGCCGGGTGATGAAATGATTCTTGGCAACGCGCGCATGGTTTCACGCTGGCCGGGACGTGGCGGTGCGGTTGTTTTTGACGAGACGCTCTACTTCGCGGCGGGCATCTGGCCGACCGACGGTGTCAGTCTCTATGCGCTTGATCCGGCCACC
>CEUN01434687.1_pt1 | contig 17186 bp, 17 predicted proteins | sample 361501 | NCBI WGS metagenome assembly CEUN01 (sample SAMEA2622801, study PRJEB7988) | marine metagenome | biome: marine biome (ENVO:00000447); feature: marine epipelagic mixed layer (ENVO:xxxxxxxxx); material: "saline water (ENVO:00002010), including plankton (ENVO:xxxxxxxx)" | depth 120 m | reverse complement strand
TGCAGAATTAGGATTAAAATAAAAAAACTCGATTGGCTTCAGTTAAATCACAAAGGCCACAAAAGGTTAGAATATGACTTTGGTAAAACAATAAAAGCAAAATGGATTGCCTCATAAATTGCTATAATATAAAAATTATCATACTAAATATGCCTTTAATGGAAAACAACGAACAGATTAAGAAATTTTTTCAGATAGATAGACCATTATTGCATTTTGTGCATGCATTCTATTTTCAGCTTGGTCAAACACAATCGAATTATCTGACTCCATAACTTCATCTGTAACTTCCCTCCCTCTTTCAGCCGGTAGACAGTGCATGAAAAGAGTATTTATACCAGTATTGTTTAATAAAGACTTATTTATCTGATATGGATTAAAAATCCTTTCTCGCTCTTCTGCTTCTTCTTTTTGCCCCATTGATGCCCATACATCTGTGTATATAACATCTGCATCTCGCACGGCTATTGAAGGTTCGTGGTTCAATTCGAATGATGAAATTCCATTATTTTCTATCATCTTCATGGTTGCCAGATCAGGCTCATATCCTTGTGGGCAACAACAAACAAAGTGCATTGGGAATCTAGTTGCCAATTGCAACCATGAGTGTACAATATTATTACCATCACCTACATAGCAAATTTTAAGATTTTCTAAATTACCTCTATGCTCCCAAACCGTCATTATGTCAGCCATAATTTGGCATGGATGATTGTAGTCAGTAAGTCCATTGATTACAGGTATATCTGCATATTGCGATAATTCAATAATATGCTCATGATCAAATAGTCTTGCCATTATCATATCATTGTATCTACTAAGTAATCTTGATATATCCTTGATTGCCTCACGCTTACCTATTCCAATATCATTTGGCCCTAAGAATAAAGCATGGCCCCCCATCCATTCAAATCCGGTTTCAAATGACACTCGTGTTCGTGCAGATGGTTTTGCAAATATCATTGCAAGAGACTTATTTAAAAAAGGCTTATAATTCTCCTTATTTCTAAATTTTTCTTTCAATTCTTTAGCAAGATGCAGTATCTCCCAGAGATTTTCACTATTATAATCTGAAAGATGTAAAAAATGTTTGGACATATTTTCTATCTTAAAGTATATATCGACTTAAGTCTTGGTTTTCTAAAATTCCATCTAAAGAATTATTTACTATTTTTGCAGTTATTCTTATTTTTTTTTCCCCTCTCTTTGGCTGTTCAAATAATGGTTTTTCAAGTAGTGTTGTCATAATAGTGTGTAAGCGACGTGCTCCAATATTTTCCATACTAGAATTAACTTTTGAAGCAATTTTAGCTACTGCATGTATTGCTGCTTTATTAAACTCTAATTCTACATTTTCAGCACTTAAAAGAGCAGTGTATTGTTTGATTAAAGCTGATTGTGGGTGAGTTAATATTTTAATAAAATCTTCTGTCGTTAATTTATCTAATTCAACTCTAATTGGGAAACGCCCTTGTAATTCTGGAATCATATCAGATGGAGCACTAACGTGGAATGCTCCTGCAGCTATAAAGAGAATATGATCAGTTGCGATTACACCATACTTTGTATTGACATTACTACCTTCAACAATTGGCAATAAATCACGCTGAACTCCCTCACGACTTACATCTGGGCCAGAACTACCATTAATTCCAACAACTTTGTCTATTTCATCAAGAAACACTATGCCATTATTTTCTGCACGTTCTTTTGCTATACGTACAACTTCATCCTGATCTATTAATTTTGAAGCCTCACTCTCTGTTAATATCTCTCTGGCATCTTTTACTTTCATTTTTTTAGAACGCTTAGTTTTTGGCAAAGAATTAGAAATCATATCTTTAATATTCATTCCTATATCTTCCATACCCATCGGACCTAATATTTGCATACCTATTGAAGGATCATCTGTGAGTTCAACTTCAATTAATTTATGCTCAAAATCTCCTGAAATTAATTTTTTTCTAATTCTTTCTCGGGTCCTTTTGTGCCTTTCTTTTAATTCATTTGTTTGTTTTGATTTATCTTTATGATTATCCGGGAAAAGAATATCTATTATTTGTTCATTAGCTAAATTTTCTGCGAGTTCCATAATCTCATTATATTTTTCACGCTGAACAATAGTTACTGCAGTATCCATAAGATCCCTAACAATGGACTCGACATCCCTTCCTACATAGCCCACTTCAGTAAATTTGCTTGCCTCAACCTTAATAAATGGAGCATTAACCAAAGCTGCTAGCCTTCTTGCTATTTCTGTTTTTCCAACCCCTGTTGAACCTATCATTATGATATTATTTGGCATTATTTCATCTTTTAGCTTTCCCTGGATTTGTTGCCTTCGCCAACGATTCCTTAGAGCTATAGCAACAGCTTTCTTTGCATTTTTTTGACCTATAATGTAACGATCAAGTTCTTTAACGATTTGTCTAGGAGTAAGTTTTTTCATTGAATCTGTAATACTGAAATTGAATTATTGGTATAAATACAAAGGTCAGCAGCAATCTTAAGAGATTCTCCAGCTATTTTTTTTGCAGTTAATTGTTTAGATTTTAAAAAAGCTGTGGCAGCGGCTTGGGCAAATCCCCCACCTGATCCTATGGATACAATCGGACCATCTGGCTCAATTACATTCCCATCCCCTGCAATAATAAAACTATATTTTTTATCCATAACTATAAGCATAGCATCAAGGTGACGTAACATTTTATCCATCCTCCAATCTTTTGCCAATTCGACGGTTGCACGTTTTAAATCCCCTTCATACTGTTCTAGTTTTTGTTCAAATTTTTCAAATAATGTAAGAGCATCAGCGGCTGCGCCTGCGAAACCCCCTAATACTTTATTATTAGCAGCTTTGAATTCACGGACTTTTACAGCTTTTTGTTTAAATGCCATGTCCCCAAAAGTAACTTGTCCGTCCCCAGCCATAGCTACTGTACCGTTATGGCGTACTCCTATTATTGTAGTAGAACGAATGATTGTATTCATAATTTATATTATTTTGTTAAATTTTTAAAAAGTTTCGAATCACCTGGAAGTACTAATGTTGTATTTTTATCAATCACTTTTTCATACGTTTCCAAAGTTCTTATAAATTCATAAAAATCCGGTGATTTAGAAAACGATGAAGCATATATATCTAATGCCTTTGCCTCACCTTCCCCTCTTATTTGTTGTGCTTTTTTATATGCATCTGCTAAAATAACTGTCTTATCCCTATCAGTAGCAGCTCTGATTTTTTGAGCTTCTTCTTCTCCTTCAGACCTAAATTTATTTGCTTGCCGCTTACGCTCTGCTTCCATACGTGCATATATAGATGCTTCATTCTCTCTAGGTAAATCGACTCGCTTTATACGAACATCAATTACTTCTATCCCATATTTACTGGTCTCTTCATTACTTGCAATTGTTACTTTATCCATTATTAATGCTCTGTTTTCTGTAATAATCTCTACCATATCGTGTGTCCCTAATTCTTGCCTAAGCTCTGAATAAACTATATCATCTAACCTTGTTTTTGCTGTTGGAATTGCTTTTACTGTCTTTAAAAAGAGAAGTGGATCAACAATCCGCCAACGCACATAATTATCAATAATAAGTGATTTTTTATCTCGACTTAAGACTTCTTCTGGTGGTACATCATATTCTAATAGCCTTTTCTCAAAAGAATTAGATGTTTGAAATGGTGCTGGTAGCTTCCAGTTTAGGCCAGGATCTTTTAATGTGCGAACAGGTTTTCCAAATTGCAAAATGACCATTTGCTCTGTTTCATCTACTATAATTATTGTTGAAATTGCAAATAAAACAGCTAGAACAATTATCGCTATTGAAATATTTTTCATTAGTTTTTCCCTTCTTTAATTTTATTCGGATTTAGGTTTAATAGGTTTAACATATTTCCACTGTTTTTATCTGGAACAATTATTTTTTCTATATCTGGTAGTACTTTTTCCATAGTCTCAAGATAAAGTCGTTTTTCAGTAATGTTCTTTGCTTTGTTGTATTCTTTTAAGATAGTTGTAAACTTCACAGCATCACCTTCAGCCCGTTTAATTCTTGATTCTTTAAAACCCTCCGCATCTCTTATCATAGCCTCTGCTTCACCTCGAGCTTTTGGTATCACATCATTTCTGTATCCCTCTGCTTGATTTATCATCCTATTTTTATCCTCTTTTGCAGAAGCTACATCTTTAAATGCGCCTATCACTTCTTTGGGTGGCGATACATCTTGCAATTGAACAGCAACAACATGTATTCCAGAATTATATTTATCAAGTATGGTTTGCAATTGCATCTTTGTTTCTTCTTGTATAGTAAATTTGCCAGTCGTTAATGTTTCATCAATTCTATTGCGCCCTACAACAGTTCTCAAACTTGCTTCTGCTGCCTCTCTAACTGTTAGCTCAGGTTCAACTATTCTAAAAAGATATTTTACAGGATCTTTGATCTTATATTGAACAATCATTTCAGCATCCACAATATTTTCATCTCCTGTAAGCATTAAACTCTCTTTTTCAACTGTTCTATATTGGCCATTTTTTAAACTACGAAATCCGATTTCAATTCGTTTTACTTCTGTAACCTTTGGCGTATTTGCAATTTCAATAGGCGCTGGAAATTTCCAATTCAACCCTGATTGTGTTACTCTTGTTAATGCACCGAAGGTCCTAATCACACCTACTTCATCCGGACCCACAATATAGATTCCTGTTAATAACCAAATAACCAATGCTACGAAAAGCATAGGTGCTATTTTGAAATTGAATTCAGGTATCTCAACTTCTTGATCTCCAACCATTATTCTACGCTTTGACATAATATCTCCTTTATATTTCTTTTCTTAACCGTGCTACCGGAAACCCCATTTGATCACGATATTTTGCAATAGTTCTCCTGGCTAATGTATAACCTTGGTTCTTTAACTTCTTAACAAGAATGTCATCACTAAAAGGGGCTTGTTTATTTTCTAATTTGATTATTTTTTCTAAAGCCTGCTTAATAACAAAAGTTCCTAAAATACGTCCATCGTTTAACTCAATAGAATCAGTAAAAAAATGTTTTAACTCAAAAATTCCATAAGGAGTATCCGCATATTTGCCTCTTGTTGAACGACTTATTGTAGATATATCCATATTTATTGTATCAGCAATATCCTGAAGCTTTAATGGCCTCAAAAAATCAATATTCCCTTCAAACCATTCAGGCTGGTATTGTATAATTGTACGCATTACATTTACAATAGTTCGTCTACGTTGTTGAATTGCCTCGATAAACCAATTAGCAGAATCTATTTTATTCTTAACATAACTCTTTTCATCTTTCTTTAATTTGCCTTGATTTAATTGCTCTTCATAAGTTTGACTAATCCTAAGTTCTGGAATACCATTATCGTTTGTAGTAATTACCCAATCATTACCATCTTCTCTTACAATAACATCAGGTATAACAATTTGAAATTTATCTTTATAGTCTTCGCCTGGACGTGGATTTAAGTTTGCAATATTTTCTATCGCATATTGTAGTTCTTGTTTTGTACAATCTAATTTCTGCTTGATTTTTTCATATCGTTTATGCATGAAATCATTAAAATAATTATGAACTATTGAAAATGCTAAGGAATCCTTATCATTTTCTAATTGAATCATTAAGCACTCTTGTAGATTTCTGGAAGCGATTCCCTTAGGATTTAACCTCTGTACTTTATACAAAATAGGTTCTATTTCATCTTCTAGTAATTCAAACCTATCAGCAATCAAAATTAAATCTGTATCTAAATATCCCTTTTCATTGATATTCCAGATAATTTCTTCAGCTATTTCAATATCCTTATAATTGATATCAATATCTTTAAGCTGATTAATTAATTTTTCATAAAGAGTTTGTCGATCTGGTATAGGCATATCTTTTTTTTGCTCGGAGAAATAATAAGTAGATTCATCACTATACATGTCCTCCATAGAAACATCTAAATCATCAATGGGAGTTTCATCATTCTGGACATCGTTTTGTGCATTTTCATTTTCTATCTGTTCTAATAATGGATTTTGCTCTAACTCTTCAATTATTGCTTGTTCTAGATTAACAGTATTTAATTGCAAAAGTCTTGCCTGCAAAATTTGCTTTGGTGCAAGTTTTTGTTTTTGGGTTTGGACTTGTTTTAAAGCTGTCGCCATTAATCTAATTTAAATTTTTCGCCAAGATATAATCGTCGAGCATCATCATCATTTGCTAAAAATTCTGATGTGCCAGATTTCAAAATTTGACCTTCAAACAATAAATATGATCGATCCGTAATAGATAGTGTCTCTCGCACATTATGGTCTGTAATCAAAACTCCTATTTCTTTCTCTTTTAACGAATAGACAATTTGTTGAATTTCTTCCACGGCTATTGGATCAACTCCTGCAAAGGGTTCATCTAACAAAATAAAATCAGGATCCATACATAAACATCTAGCAATTTCTACTCTCCTGCGCTCCCCTCCAGATAGAGTATTACCCTTGCTTAAGGAAAGATGTGCTATAGATAAGTCATCTAAAAGAGAATCCATTTTTTCTAATTGATTATCCACGGTAAGATTTTTACGCATTTGGAGAACGAGTTTTAAATTATCTTCTACTGATAATTTCCCAAAAATTGAAGGTTCCTGAGCTAAATAACCAATACCATTTCGAGCTCTTTTATACATAGGATAAGCAGTTATATCAGTTTCATCTAAAAACACATGACCTTTCGTAGGTTTTATCATACCTGTAATCATATAAAATGATGTGGTTTTTCCTGCTCCATTAGGCCCCAATAAACCAACAACTTCTCCACGCGATACTGAGACATCTACTTTTTTGACCACCATACGTTTCCCATATTGTTTATGTAACCCTTTTGCAGTTAAAGTACTATTGCGAATATTCATTAAAAATCTTTTCCTGTTATACCTGATGGATTTATGATTGTCCAATTTTTCAAATCGGAATCAGATTCAAATCCAATACCATATAATGTATCTTTATCGATTGTTGTAATCATAATCTTTTCTTTTGTTTGCAGTTTTTCCTCTTTTGCATTCCAATTTAATTTTTCAGAAAAAAGTGTAATTCCACTATCTGATGTTGCAATAACGTTGCCTTTGGCAATCATATTATTTGAGCTTTGATCAACCTCTGCTTGATTAGATGTTAATATTGAAGTATGCTTTTCATTCTTATCAAAAAAATCCACTGTCACATTACTATCTAGCATAATATAGTCTTTTGCATTATATTTTTTTAAATAACCTGATTTGACTTTAGCACGCATTAAGCCCTGATTAGTTAAAATAATATTTACACCCCAACTTTCTTGATCGGGTAAACCTTTTCTTGAATGCAATTTTTCAACATCCTGATTTGAACAAGATATCAGTACGAACAATAAAAGCAACGCAATAATTATCATAACATCAATTTTTTAATATCTGATCTTGCATGATTTTTAGAGTTTCATTGGTTCTACCTTGTCCATCAATAATCCAAGAAACTGCTTCCCTAAAAGCACCTTCACCACCAGATGCATTTGTTATATGCACAGATAGTTTTTTAACCTCTGATATGGCATTTGCAACTGCTATTGGAACTGCAACTTTTTTCATTACCGAAATATCAATTAAATCATCACCGATATAAGCTATATTCGAATCAGAAAGTTTGTATTTTAACTTTATATCTTTGTAAGCAGGAATCTTATTCAATGAACCATTATAAACATCCATAATATTTAATTCTTTGGCTCTCTCTTGAGTAGCGGGAGAATATCTCGCTGAAATAAGAGCAATTTTTAAACCTGCTGCTTTTGCCATAGCTACCCCTACTCCATCAAAAACAGAGAATTTTTTAAATTCCAAACCATCTGAACCTTTATAAAAACTTCCATCAGTCCATACACCATCTACATCAGATATAAGTATTTTTATATTATTAAAATCAATACTCATAATACACTTTGATGAATCTTATTTAGTTTATACAAAAGATCTTCTAACTGTAAAAGTGGCCATTGCGTAGTTGAATCTGATTTTGCATTATGGACATTGTCATGTACTTCCATAAAAATACCATTACATCCAGCAGCCACTGCTGAACAAGCTAAAGTTGGAATCATGTCACGCATACCAGCAGTGGTATCCCCATTACCGCCAGGTAGCTGAGCACTATGAGTTGCATCAAAGACTACAGGATAATTTAATTCTTGCATTAAGGGGATAGATCTCATGTCTGCAACAAGATTATTATATCCGAATTGTGTTCCTCTATCTGTCAGTAAAATGTCTTTGCAACCAGAATCTTCTAATTTTCTAACCACATTTTTCATATCCCAAGGGGCCAAAAACTGACCTTTTTTAACATTCACTGGTTTCCCAGTATTAGATGCCGATATTAATAAATCTGTCTGCCTACATAGAAATGCTGGGATTTGTAATATATCAACGACTTCAGAAACAATAGGTGCTTGTGATGGAAGGTGAATATCTGTTAAAACAGGTAATCCGGTTTCTGATTTGACTTTTTCAAGGATAGTTAGTCCTTCATCTACACCCAAACCTCTAAATGATGTTATAGATGAACGATTGGCTTTATCAAAAGAACTTTTATAGACTGCTTTTAATCCTACTTTATCAGTTATCTCTTTTATTGAAACAGCTATTTTAATAGCATGGTCAGCACTCTCAATAACACATGGACCAGCAATAATTCCTAAACTCTTACCACCGAAAACTGTATCTTTAATTATAACTTTATTCATGACAAATGTAGAATTGCATTCTTAATAAAATTATTAAATAAAGGATGTGTTTTGTTTATTCTACTTTTCAATTCTGGATGAAATTGACTGGCGACAAACCAAGGATGATTTTTTAATTCAATAGTCTCAACTACACCTAGGTCTTTATTTATACCTGAAAATATTAAACCATTTTTTTCTAATTTTTTTCTATAACGATTATTTACTTCATATCTATGACGATGACGTTCCGATATTTTCTTTTTACGATACGCATTGTAAACTTTTGTTCCTGGTTTTATTTCACACTGATAAGCACCAAGACGCATCGTTCCTCCTTTTATTTTAATCGCTCTTTGAGATTCCATAAGATTAATGACTGGGTACTTAGTGTTTTTATCAAATTCTGCTGAATTAGCATCAATTAAACCACATACATTTCTCGCAAAATCAATAACTGCACATTGTAAACCTAAACATATACCTAAGAAAGGTATCTTATTTTCTCTCGCATATCGTGCTGCGTTTATCTTACCTTCACTTCCTCGAGAACCAAAACCAGGTAATAATAAAATACCATTTACTTGCGAAAATGCATTTCTAGCTGATTTATTATGTTTTATTTTTTCTGTTTGAATCCATTTAATATTAACTCTAGAATTGTTTTCAACACCTGCATGAACAAAAGCTTCCATTACACTTTTATATGAATCTATAAGTTCTGTGTACTTACCGCACATTGCAATCGTCACTTCATGTTTAGGATTCTTGTAACTATAAATAAATCTTTTTAAATCTTTTAACTCCGAATTTTTTTTAATCTTCAATCGTTCTTTAATTAATTGACCTGCGTTTTGTTCATACATGGCCAATGGAACTTCATATATACTAGATACATCTCTACCTTCTATCACATGATCTGATCTTACATTACAAAATAGAGCGATTTTATCTCTTACTGATTGTTCTATTTTATGCTCAGATCGACAAAGTATCATATCGGGTGCTAATCCAATTTCACGCAATTTCATTACAGAATGTTGGGTTGGTTTTGATTTTAATTCACCACTTGCTTTAACAAAAGGAAGAAGAGTGACATGTACTAACATATGATTGTGATAACCAACCTCAAGTGATAATTGACGCACAGCTTCCATAAATGGGAGACTCTCTATATCACCCACTGTTCCCCCAACTTCACAAATAATTACATCATATTTTCTAGGATTATTTAATATTTTAATACGATTCTTTATTTCATCAGTTACATGTGGAATAACCTGTACTGTTTCACCTAAGTATTCTCCTTTTCGTTCTCTGTCTAATACTTTACTATATATCTGACCTGCTGTTGCATTATTTTCCTTGGTCATATTTACATCAATAAATCTTTCATAATGGCCCAAGTCTAAATCTGTTTCGGAACCATCATCTAAAACAAAAACTTCACCATGCTGATAGGGATTCATTGTTCCGGGGTCTACATTCAGATATGGATCTAGCTTGATAATCGTAACTCTAATGCTTGCCTGTTTTAATAAATAACCAATAGAAGATGCGGCAATCCCCTTGCCTAAGCCAGACATTACACCTCCTAAAACAAAAATATATTTAGTCTCTTTCAATATTTTGGTTTTCTACGTTGATAATTTTACTTGAATCATTAAATATAGTTGAAAGATTATCCAAATCATCCTGAGTATCAACAGAATAATATTGATGGCTTGAAATAACAGAATGGATTGAGATATCATTATCTAAAGCACGTAGCTGTTCTAAGTTATTTTTTATTTCTCTTGGTGTAGGGCTCAGCATAGTAAAACGTAAGAGCGTTTCTCTACAAAATCCATAAATACCTATATGACGATATACGCCTCCAATTTCTATATCAAAAATATTACGCTTGAATGTTAGAGCCTTTTTCCTCTCATCTATAATTACTTTAACAACATTAGGGTTTAAAAGATCGCTCACTGTAAGCTTGGTACTAACTACAGTAGACATTTTTACTTCTTTATTTTCAAATGTTCTAACTATTGCATCTATAATATCAGGATCGATTAAAGGTTCATCCGCTTGTATATTGAGAATAACTTCTGCCTCTGGTATATTTCTTGCTATTTCAGCAACACGATCTGTACCTGAAGTATGATTTTTGGAAGTCATAATCATCTCAAAATCATAATTTTTTAATGCATTTTCAGTCTTTTCTGAATCAATCGCTAAAATAACTCTTTCAAGCTGTTTTGCTTTTATTGCCCTTTCAGCTGTGTGTATAATCATAGGCTTACCATGTATGTCAGCTAATATTTTATTTGGTAAGCGTTTGGATGCTAAACGAGCAGGAATAACTCCAATATTCATACTAAATTTTTCTCATGATTAAATATGTATTAAGGTTAAAACTTAAAAACCATAGTATTATTCAAATTTTAAGACATTGTAAATATAAAAATAAATAATAACTGGCATAATTATTGCTATCTAAATTTAATCTCTTTGGAAATGAAAGGACAGAATGAACTAAAAATTGAAGGTAATTTTATTATTCAAATCTTAAAGACTCAATAGGGTCTAGCTCAGCTGCTCTCCAAGCAGGATAAATCCCAAAACTAATGCCAACAAAAGAACAAACTAATAAACCTATTATTGTCCAATCTACAGGTATCATTGCTGGGATATTGAATATAAGAGAGACTATGTTTCCTCCTGAAACTCCAAGAACAATACCAACAACACCACCGAATTCGCACAAAAATACCGCCTCCATTAAAAATTGGACCAATATATCTTTTTTAGTGGCTCCAATAGCCTTACGGATACCTATTTCTTTTATTCTTTCAGTTACTGATACTAGCATAATATTCATAATTCCTATACCCGCGACAACTAATGAAATAACACTAACAGCTAATGCAAATATCTTTATTCCAGAAGTAAAACCAGAAAAGCGTTCAATCATTTCTAGATTAGTAACCACTTCAAAATCATTATCTGAATCAGGAGGAACCCTACGAATCGCTCTTAAATGACCAATAATTTCATCCATTGTTTTATTATAAATTTCCTCTGACTCGGTTTCAATATGAATACTTAAACTGCTCGATTGATTTGAAAATTTCTCAAGAAAATTTGTTACAGGAATAACAATAAAATTATCTTTACTAACACCAAAAGCTTCACCCTGTCTCTCAGTAATCCCAATAACAAAATAATCAAGGCCTTTGATTTTTATTTTTTTACCTAATGGATTTTCATAAGGAAATAACCTATCAACAATATCCATTCCCAATACGCAAACATTCCTTGAATAATGAATATCATCAATCACAAAATTTCGACCATCAACAAGAAAAGTATTATAAAATCTTACAGTTCCATCATCTCCACCTAAAAGTTCTACAGAATTTTGTACTTTTCTATCTTTATAACTTATGGTCTGTATATCAGTAATAATTTCAGCACTTATAATCTTAGGCATATCACACCTTGCTTTTAATGCACGAAATTGATCTATAGTAATATTTTTTCTATTACGATATTGATCTTTTTCCTCTCTAGATGAACCAATAAAAAAATTGGGATCTTTTTGTATTATAAAAGTATTAGTTGCAAAAACATTTAAACCTGTCGAAACAGCTGACTCTAAAGTACGTAATGCGGTCATAACACTGATTACAGAAAAAACTCCTATACTAATTCCTAATAGAGTTAGGGTAGAACGTAATTTATTTTTTCTGATAGCATCAATCGCCATCCAAAAACTGTCATTTAATTGATTTTTTATTCCTCTTGTCGCCATTTTTACTCATATCTTAATGCATCAATTGTCTGAAGATTTGCTGCTTGATACGATGGAATCAATCCTGAAACTATACCGACAAGAATACTAATGAATAATGCCATGCCAGTTAACCAAAGTGAAAAGTCTGAGGGAAATATTGTGCTAATTAATAGACTGAGAATATATGATAATATAATTCCAACAACTCCAGCAGAAAAACATATTGTAATAGACTCAATAAGAAATTGCATCATAATTATTTTTTTTGTTGCGCCGATAGCTTTTCTAATTCCAATCTCGCGTGTTCGCTCCTTTACAGAAACAAACATAATATTCATTATCCCGATACATCCAACAACAAGCGCTAACAAAGTAATAAATTGCCCAGTTCCCCCTATAGCAATTTTTAGTGAGTTGTACTGATTTTCAAATAATTCAGTTCTATTTATTGCAAAATCATTTTTTTCATTTGGCCGTAATCCTCTAATATGTCGCATAATCGAATAAATCTCATCACTACCTTCCTCCAATAGATTTGAAGGTATTTTCACGCTTAATCGCATCCATCCTCTCTTTGAAAAGATTCTTTTGTAAGCACCAATAGGTAAAATTGCCTGATTATCTACACTAAATAAACCAAGAAACTCACCCTGTTTTTCAAGAACGCCAATAACTTTAAATTTCATATCATCAATCTTAATAAATTTGCCTATTGGATTATTATCACCAAAAAAAGCCTCCCTGATTCCATCTCCAATAATTGTAACTCTTAATCCAGACCTATCTTCATTTCTTGTGAAAAACCTTCCCGTAGAAATATCGGTGGTAACTGTCTGCATATAATCTTCATTTGTTCCAAAAATTTGTGTTCTGGTCTCTTTATCATCGTAAGACAGTGATGCTGAACGTTGCATAACAACCGAAACTGCTTGAGCATATTTAGATTTCTCTTTTATCTGATCAACATATTCAGGCAACATTCTTGGCCTATTTTTTATTTCCCAATAATCCATATTACTAAACCACTCGTATCTACCAATATAAAGGATATCTTTCCCAAGCCAAGACATACTACTTTCGAATGATTTATCTAATCCAGTTATGAGCGTACCGTATAAAGTTGCAGATAATACACCAATAATAATCCCAAGTGCAGATAAAAAGGTCCTCATTTTGTTTGCAGATAGGGAAGATAATGCAATACGAAAATTTTCAAATAATTGCTTGATTATCATGATAGCATACTACTTTTTGTTATCTTCAATGATCTTACCATCTAACAACCGAACAATTCTATTAGCGTATTTCGCAATATCATCTTCATGTGTTACAAGAATAATAGTATTTCCATTATTATGTAATTGTTTTAGAATATGCATGATTTCTTGACCGCTTTTTGAGTCAAGATTACCAGTTGGTTCATCAGCTAAAATTATAGATGGATTATTTACAAGAGCCCTAGCAATAGCAACTCTTTGTCTCTGTCCTCCTGATAATTCATTTGGTTTATGGTGTGTTCTATCAGATAGCCCCACACTATCAAGTGCACGTTTAGCCATTTCAGATCTATTATTTTTATCAACATTTGCATAAATCAACGGTATCTCTACATTGTCTTGTGCTGTCGCTTTTGGTAAAAGATTAAAAGTTTGAAAAACAAAACCAATTTTTTCATTTCTTATTGAAGCTAATTGGTCATCATTCATTATTTGGACAATTTCTGTTTCAAATTCGTATGAACCTGATGTTGGTGTATCAAGACACCCTATCATATTCATTAAGGTTGACTTTCCCGATCCAGAAGGTCCCATAATGGCTATAAATTCATTTTCTTGGATATCAAGATTGATCCCATCTAACGCCCTTACCTCTTCACCTCCAACATTATATATCTTAAAAATATTTTTTAACGAAATCAATTCCATATTCTTGCACATCAATTATTGTTCTGTTAATTGGTAGGAGAGGTATTCTTATAAGATAAATTATCCTTAATTAATACTAAAGATCCGTGCTGTAGTTCTTTGCTTAATACACGATAACCTCCAGTTACTATTGTTTGTCCGATTTCAATACCGGATTTGACATAATAATAATTTTCACCAGAAATCCCAATATCGACAGGTTTTGCTATAGCATATTTTTTCCCATCAGGTGCAAAATTCCCATTGAATGTGTTTTCCAAAATAAAAACTAACTCAACTGGTTCTAACTTATTAGTATTGTAAAAAGTTTTATCATCTTTATTTTTCCATTTTTTCTCTTTTGTATCTAATTTTGCTTCGGCAAAGTTATCAGGCCTTGATGTAAGAGATTGGATAGGTATGGACATAACCTGATACAATCTTTCAGTAATAATATTAACAGTACTACTCATACCTGGTCTAATTTTATGCGGAACTGAAATCATTTTTACTTTAACTTTAAAATTAGTCACTTGCTGTTGCGATCCCATATTTTGGGTCTGAGCAGTATGAGCAATTTCACTTACTAAACCATAAAACAATGTATCAGGATAAGCATCAATTTCAATCTCAGCAGTATCTCCTATTTCAATATTTATAACATCATTTTCATTAACATCAACCTCTACTTCCATTTTGCTTAAATCAGCAATGGTCATCAAGACACCGGGATTAAACATTCCCCCCACAGCCATTTCCCCTTCCTCTTTGGTAATACTTGTGACTATCCCATATTTTGGAGCTGTTAGACGTGTTTTAGATAATTCATCTTTGGCCGATAGTAAATTTGCATTTGCCTGTTCAAATTGACTTAACGCCATTTCATGGGAAACTTCTACTTGTTCAAGTTCTTGTTGAGATATCAAATTATTAGAAAAAAGAGATTTTGTACGTTCTAATTGTGATTTAGCTGTTCGAAGGTTTGTCTGTGAAGATTTAACTTGAGATTTTGCATTATCATATCTTGGTCGAACCTGCTTTTCATCAATACTAATTAAGTGCTCTCCTGGTTGAACAGTATCTCCTTCTATAACTGTAATATCAGTAATCCAGCCGGTGATTGTGGAGGTTATTTGGACTGCTTCTTCGGGCTGTATCTTCCCACTGGCATTAACTTTATGTACTATATCCCTTAATAACACCTCTTCTATTTCAACATATATCTTATTAGCGTATTTAATCCTTGAATATATATAGGCTGAAACAATTAAAATTGTGAGTAATAATGGGAGCCATATTCTTTTCTTTTTTAATATTTCTAACATTCTTTTTTAGTTTTTATTCACTATCTAATGTACCTAATAAAGCTTTTAGGTTCCCTTCTTGAATTCTAGCATCATGAATGGTATTTATAAGGTTTGAATTTGACTCAATTAAAGATATTTGTGCATCTAAAACCTCTAAAATTGTAGCGGAACCCAAACTATATCTTTCTCTTACCAATTTAAGGTCTTCTTCAGCAGATACTACAACAGATTGATTTAAAGGAATAATTTCCGAATAATTTATTAATGTTTCTCGAATTAATTCTGCTTGTACGCGGTAATCATTTAGAAGTGTTATATACGAATATTCTGATTGTTGCTTGGATAATTTTGCTTGTTGTTGCTGTATTGAAAGAGAATTTCCAGTATAAATAGGGATACTAATAGATATATTCATACCCATGTTCCAGCTATCACTTAAAGCGTCTACTAATTGTTTGCTTGTTTCTCCATATGCAGAATAATTCATAGAAGTGTTAAGCAAGGGTAGCCTCAATCCTTTAGCAATTTTATATGAAATATTATTTAATTCAATTTGTGTTTTAGATATCAAGATGCTTGGATTTTTTTCTTTTAATAAATTCAATACTTCTGCGCTTGTAGGAATTTGGGGAATATTCCAATTACTTTCAGCCACAATTATTTCTTGCCCAAAATCTTGCAAACCCATATCATTAAATAAAACTCTGCGAATATTTTGTAGGTTTGTAGTTTTATTTAGCAAATCAACTCTAGCTTGACCTAGTGAAACTTGAGCTTTCAACAAATCTGTTTTATTTACAACACCCAAGTCAAATTGTTTTTTAACTAAAGCTATTTGCTGATTTGATAATTCTAGATTGTTTTCAGATATCCCAAGTAGCTCTTGCGCCTGTAATAATCCATAATAAGATCGAATTACATTTAAAATGACTTCTGTTTTAATTAATCTATAATTTAATTTCGCAATTTCTAAATTTCTTTTTGCTTGTTTTACCTCGTACCAGGATCGACCTCCATCATATAATTTTTGATTAATAGAAAATCCAGCAGAAAAATTGTTCAAATGATCTGTGCGAATAGTATCCAACTTTAATTCTCCAAAATTAAAATCATCTAAGTTAAAGTTCCCAAAATCAAAATTAATATTTTCTTGTTCAGGGAAAACCGTTTTACCTCTATTCCCCGTAAGTTGCATTGATGGTAGTAATCCACTATATGAAGACTTTAATCCTTTAGTAGCATTTAAGACTCCAATCTCTGAAGACAGTAAGGTTTTTTTCCCTTCTAGAGCTATTTGTATACAATCATTTAAAGTGTAATTTTGAGAATATAGTATACAAAATAAAAATAGAAATAAATTGAATGTTAAAATTTTCATATATTTAGAATATAGGTATCTTTTATCAAGATTGTTTTAAGATTAAAAAAGAA
>CEUN01005898.1_pt1 | contig 17236 bp, 9 predicted proteins | sample 361501 | NCBI WGS metagenome assembly CEUN01 (sample SAMEA2622801, study PRJEB7988) | marine metagenome | biome: marine biome (ENVO:00000447); feature: marine epipelagic mixed layer (ENVO:xxxxxxxxx); material: "saline water (ENVO:00002010), including plankton (ENVO:xxxxxxxx)" | depth 120 m | reverse complement strand
CGCCCGCCGCGTCGACCGTCCGATCGCAGCCTTGATCAAGGACCTGAAGATGCGCGGCCTCTTCGACGACACCCTGCTCGTCTTCTGTACCGAATTCGGCCGCTCCCCATGGGCCCAGGACGGCAAAGGCACCAAGAGCCGCACGCATCACCCCGCGGCCTTCTCCTGCTGGCTTGCCGGTGGCGGCGTTAAAGGCGGCATCGTCCACGGCCAAACCGACGACATCGGCAACCGCATCGCCGAGAACCCCGTCCATATCCACGACTTCCACGCCACCATCCTCCATCTGCTGGGCCTCGATCACGAGCAGCTCACCTACCGCCACGCCGGTCGCGACTTCCGCCTCACCGACGTCCACGGCCACGTCGTTCACGACATCATCGCCTGAGCCGCCAAACCTGCCCCGTCCCGGCTGCGCCCTTGAAGCCGACGATCAGGTCCTGGCCATGCACGATCATGGAATAGACATATTCGTTCTCCCGGAAAGACCGCGCCCCACTTGCCGACGGCCGCCAGAAATCGCGGGCTTCGTCCAGCAACCACACAACCGCATGGCCAGCAGGACTTGCCCGTCCGCCACCGACGAACAACTGCCCTTGGCAGACGGCGAAATCATTGAACGACCTTTGATTCGCCACCAACGACGCTTCACCGCCGATCGCCGGAAGCGAAAGTTCGCTCCACCGCTTCCCATCCCAGCTCCAGACATTTCCCATGCGTCCGTCCCGCTGCGGACAGGCCTGGCAGTTGTAGCCAACCAGCAACCGGTCCCTATGCACGATCATGCTGGTGACGAGATGGGTTGTCTTCGGATTCCAACTACCACGCACACCACTGCCGCCAATCCTCTCCCATCGCCCATCCGCAAGCCGCCAGACTTCCCCCGACCATCGACGGCCATCCACGCCATGCCGACCAATGGCCGCATAAAGATCGCCGCGGAATGAAATCAATTTGTAGATCCAGGTCGTCGTGTGCGATCGATCCCAACCACCGCGAAGACCGTCGCCGGAGATCCGCTCCCACGACTTGCCGTCGTGGTGATAGATTTCACCATTGCTGTATTCTGCGCGATACTGGGAGCCACTTGCAGGCAACCTGCCCTGCAATCCCGCGTAAAGATTTCCTCCATGCCAAGCGAGCGTGTAGACATTGTTATAGTGCTCGCTCTTCCAGTCCCCGTCGCGACCCGTCCCGCCGATCAATCGCCAGCCATCACCGTCGTATCGCCAGAGCTGGGCGCCATGCTCGGATTGCTTGATGCCGGCATAGAGATGGCGGTCATCGTCGGTCAACAACGAGTTCACCCAAACCGGTTTCTTTTCTCCTGAGTCTGGACGGGCTTTCCAGGAACCTCGGATCTCATTGCCACCAACCTGCGACCATTTCTTTCCATCAAATTTCCAGACCTCTGAATCAGCAGCTCCCAATCCAACAAACAATTCACCGCGAAAGCCCGCCAGCGCCCGCGTCCGATCATGGCCGCGACTATTGGTCCAACTGCCGTTCCTGCCATCTCCGCCGATCAGTTCCCACGAGCCGGCTACGGGCGCCGATTGGAGGATCCCAACGGACAGGAGCAGAGCCGCCGACATGCACGGAATTTTACCCAACCACAGATCCATCCTACTTGGTGCGAAAAGATTCGCTCTGGGCGACGGCGTGGATGAGGTCGCGAAGGCCCCCTCCATTTTTCTTCGCCGTTTCAATGACGTGATCGAGGTCCACCCGGTCGGCGGCTTCGAGGATGCGGCCGGTGGAGTATTCCAAGAGACGACGGGCGAGTTGGTGGAGGACGAGGTGTTTGCGTTTCAGGAGCAGGGCGCGGAATTCGTTGATGTCTCGGTAGCGTTCGCCGGTGGGTAGCTGGGCGGAAGCGTCGATGGTGGATTTGCTTTCCGGGTAGGTGTCGCGCCATTCGCCAATGGGGCCAAAGTTTTCCAGCGCGAATCCCATGGGGTCGATGCGGCGATGGCAATCATTGCAGGCGGTGATTTCGCGATGCTTGGCGAGTTGCTCGCGAATGGATTTCGCGCCTCGCAAGTCGGGTGAAAGAGGTTCGACATCGGGAGGTGGCGCTGGCGGGGGCGTGCCCAAGAGGCTTTCCAGTAGCCAGACACCACGAATGATCGGGGAGGTGTCGATGCCGTTGGCGGTGGCGGTGAGGATGCTGGCGTGACCGAGGAGTCCGCGACGTCGCGGGTTGGTGATGGCAACCTTCACGAGCTCGGCGTCTTCGAGGGGAGGCATGCCGTAGAGTTCGGCGAGACCGCGGTTGACGAAGGTGAAGTCGGAGTCGAGGAAGGTGGCGATGTCGAGGTTGTGTTTCAGGATGTGGCCGAAGAAGAGGTGGGTCTCCCGCTTCATCGCGGCGTCGAGGTTCTCGGTGTAGTAGAGGCGATGAGTTTTGCTGTCGGGCGGCATGCTGCCGATCTTGTCCAGGCGAAGCCAGCGGTCGGTGAAGTGTTCGACGAAGGCGGTTGATTTCGGATTTTTCAGCATGCGCTCAACCTGGGCCCGAAGCGTCTTTGGTTTTCTCAGTTCGCCGCGTTTGGCCTGATCGAACAAGGAGGCGTCTGGCATGGACGACCACAGGAAATAACTGAGTCGGCTGGCGAGTTCGTAGTCGGACAATTTTTCATTCAGCTCTGGTAGGTGAAGGAACGAAGTGGAGGCCAGCAAGGCCTTGATTCCGATCTGGAGTGCTTCGGTCGCGGTCTTTCCCTTGCCTTCGTACCGGCGAACAAGATCGACGTAGGCGGCAATCTCCGAGCGGGGAACGGGACGCCGGAAAGCCTGGTTGGCAAAGCGATGCAGGTGGCGTTCGATGTCTTCGCTGCGGACTTCGCCGTTGCCATACATCAACTGGTGTCCCATGGGCGGCCACTGATCGATCAGCGGGCCTTCGATCTCCACTCGATGAACGCGAATGGTCGGCCCCAGATTGTTCTGGATGAGGAGCCGGCCCATTTCGCGCAGGTGTTCATTTTTGGCCTTCGTTCCCAGACGCCGATCGGGTCGTTCGCGATAGAGTTTCGGATAATATCGCTTCAGCAGTTTTTCGCCGGAGCTGTAGGCGCGGAAGGGTCCGTTGGCCCAGGAGAATCGCGGAGCCCAACCTTCCTCCAACAGGACTTCGAGTTCCACCATCCGACGCTCGCCGGACTCCGGCAAAGCGAATTCGCCAACCCGCTTGTCACTCGCGTGGTAGCGCGGACCTTGGACTTCGCGGGCGTTGAAGATCACCACCCCCAGTCGCGACGCGCGGTCCTGATCGGTCGGGATCATCTCGCCCCAGGGATGACGTTGGTTGTTCGATGAAGCACTGACGCGGACGCGATATCGCCCGGTTGTGGGAACACCCTCGGGCAGATCTGAAATTGCGACATAGCCCGTGCGTCCTGCTGGCCCGGCCTGTTCGAAGATCTCATCATAGGGATTTAGCTGGCGGGATGCTTCCGTCAAAATACCGCCCTTCTTCTTCATTACCGGTCCGGCGAACGACCAGCGCCCGGTCTTGGGCCGCTCGCCAAAACGGGTGGCGCGTTGGATCATCTTCTCCGCCGCGGCCATGGCCTGTTGCAAGGTGTAATCCGAGGTCACCAAGGCGTTGCCAATATTGTCCAAACCCTCTTCTTCTTCGTCGGGGAGAAACAGTTCGGTCGGGTCGATGAATTCGGTGTTGATGCCGAGCAGGTCACGGATGGTGTTGCGGTATTCGAAGCGGTTGAGGCGCCGGTAAATGGTTTGTCCGCCGGTGCTCTTGAGTTTGGCGTAGGCCTTGGGCAGTTCTGTTTCCAACCAACTGACGACAACTCGGATTTCGGGCGCGTCGGGTTGGGCGACGTTCTTCTTGCGCGGTGGCATTTCGCCACGATGAAGAACGTCGAGGATCTCCTGCCACCTGCGCAGATTGTCCCGGTCGCTCAGATCAAATCGCAGCGTATCGAATCTTCGTTCCGCCTTCTGCGTTTGCTCGCCGTGACAGTCGTGGCAGTAGCTTTTGAGAAAAGCGCGTGTCGAGGCTGGCGGCAAAGACGCCCATGACGACATCGCCAAACCAAGCCAGAGGATGACAGCCCGATTGGACATCCCGCTACGTCAACGAAAGAGTTCCCGTGCTTGTGCCGAACTGATCGATCTCAAGGCCGAACTGTTGGAGCAAGGTGAGCAGAAGATTGCAGGCCGGCGTGCGGTCGCTCTTGTCAGCCGGAAAGACCTTGTGCTCGCCATGCTTGAACCCACCACCGGCGAGGAAGAGCGGCAGGTTCTTGTTGGAGTGATGCCCGGTCGACATGCCGCACCCGAACAGCACCATCGTGTGATCCAGCAGGTTGCCGCCATTGAGCGGATCCTCTGTTCGTTTCAGCCGGTCGAGGAAGCGCGCGATGTGTCCCATCTGAAACTTCTCGATGGCCATCAAGCCCTGGACCAACTCCGGCCGTTCGCCGTGATGCGAGTAGGCGTGATAGCTCAGCGGCAGATCATGATCGCCGTTCTGCGTTCCAAACTCCGTCGTGATGATCCGCGTCGAATCGGTTTGCAAGGCGAGCGCCAGCAGTTCCATGTGCATCTCGTGTTCAGTCGCCGTGTCCGCGACCTTCTGGTCCGGTGCGGCAAGTTGTGTCCTGGGCTTGTCGCGATGCAGCCATTGGGCTTCCTGCGCAAAGCGTTTTTCCAGACCGCGAATGGCGGTGAGATACTCTTCGAGCTTGTCCTGATCGTTGCGACCCAGCCGCAGGTGAACCGAACGCGCCTGATCGCGAACCACATCAAGAATGCTGTTCTCCTGCTCGAAACGTTCGCCCTGCTTCGCCCGTCCTTTGGCGTCGAGATCGAGGAACAGTTGATCAAAAAGACTGCGGCATCCGATCGCGTGGAGATTGACCGCGTTGCGCGTCCAGCTCATCCGGTGTTTTCCACCACGTACGGAGGTCTGCAATGACGGAAAGCGCGTGGCCGCCTTCATCCACTCGGCCGCTCGCTGATCCATGCTGATGTTTCCGTCTGGGAAATGAGCGGCATCCTGCGCTTCGATCCCGTTGAGAAATGTTGCCGATCCGGCGTGCCCGAGATTGAGACCATGATCGAGATTCGAGAACACCGTCAGCTGTTTCCGATGCCGTTCCAGCGGTTGCAACAACTCGGGCATCCGATAATTTGCCCCCGCCTCCTTCGGAAAGAATGCGTCGGGATACATCCCAAAGGCGTTCGAGAACACCACCATGCGTTTGACCTTGCCAGCCTTCACCGCGCCCATGGCATCCTGCACTGGCAATGCCAATGCCACTCCAGTGCCGCGCAGAAACGTTCGACGATTCATCAGGTTGGGAAGTGTAATCTCAGCCGTGAACGAAACCAACGGAATATGAGCGATCGCATCCATCGATGTCGCCACCGGCATAGTACAAGTGGTTTCATCCCTGACCCGCATCACTCAGGGACTCATGCAACGATTAGAATCAAAAAAAACCTTCTTACCCAGCGGAAAAATCGGATTGCGGCATTTCAAGAAGCTCTTGCCGAATCGGCGGACGTCGAGCATCAATCGGCCCCATGAACATCCGGTTTTCGTCCTGCATCTTGGCGATACTCATTCAGTGCAGTGCTTCCTTCTCAATTCTGTCCGCCGAGGGCTTGATCCCGGTGGGCGTTGCGAAAGTGGATGTCACCCCCAAGGAACCGGTGGTGCTGGCCGGCTACGGAAGCCGGAAGACGGAATTCGAAAGCATTGACACGAAACTTTGGGCACGGGCAATGGTGTTTGGGGACAAGCAGCCCATCGCGATCGTGGCGCTTGACAATTGCGGCGTCCCGATGAGTGTCACCTTGCGCTTGGCTGCCCGGTTGCGAAATCACGGGATTGAGCGTGAACGCCTCGTGGTTGCGGCCACGCACACGCACAACGCGCCGAATCTTCCCGGCAATGCGCCGCTTCTTTGGGCGGGCCGCACGACGCCGGAGATGGATCGGCGTTCGTCCGATTACACGACCTTCGCGATCGAACAGATGGAAGCGGCTGTGGTTGCCGCTCTGGAGAATCGCCGACCGAGGCGCCTGGAATGGGCAAAGGGACGTGCGAGCTTCGGCGGCAATCGGCGACTGCTGAAGAACGGTCGCTGGGTCGGCTTTGGTTTTCAACGCAACGGTCCGGTTGATCACAGCGTGCCCGTCCTGGCGGCCCGCGATGCCGACGGGACTGTCCGCGCGATTTGGGCCAACTACGCCTGCCATTGTACAACCCTGGGTTCACGCAATGCGATCAACGGTGATTGGGCCGGTTATGCCAGCGCGGCCATCGAGCGGGATTTCACGAATGCCGTATCCCTGATAACCATCGGCTGCGGCGCGGATGTCGGTCCGCAGCCGTCCGGTCAGCTCGAGTACTCCAAACGCCACGGCGAGGAATTGGCGGAGGAGGTTCGACGTTTGTTGAACCGTCCGACCACAGCGCTGCGCGAAGTCCCGTCGGTCGCTTCGAAACAGCTCAAGCTCCCCTTGGAAGAACCGGCCTCGCGAGAAGAATGGGAAGTGCGTGCCAGGAAGTCCGGCTTCAGCGGCCAGCTGGCGAAGGCGATGTTGGCCCGGCTTGGCACCGAAGGGCGCATCCCTGATCAGGTGGATTATCCGCTCACCGCGTGGACCTTCGGTGACGATCTTGCGATGGTGTTTCTCGCCGGTGAGGTCGTGGTGGATTACGCCGTGCGACTGAATCGCGAACTCGATTGGACCCGCCTCTGGTATCACGCCTGGGCCAACGACATGCCCAGCTACATTCCTTCGCGCCGGGTGCTTTCCGAGGGCGGCTACGAACCCGGATCGTCGCAGATCTACTACGCCAAGCCGGGACCATATAAACCGGAGATTGAGGACCTGCTCGTCAACGCCGTCCGCGAACTGCTCGGTCCGAAGTTTGCCGCCCGACCGAATCAGATACCCGCACCTTACCATCGCATTCCCGGTGCACCGGAGAGTTACGACCCCGTCGAGGACTGGATTCCAAGGATTCCCTCTGAACTCTCCGCCCAGGATCGTTCTCACTTCCATCGCCTCGTTCAGTCGGCTCTCCCCGGTGTTGAGAAGATCACCGCTGGCGAAGCCGTCGAATGGCGAAACTATATGGGCTACCACACGCCCCGGCATTTCCTGCGTCAATTGAAGGGCAGCAGACCGGTCGCCTGGAGCAGCCCAATGATCACAACCCCGGATCGGCCCGTTGTCCTCTGTTTCTCGGGCGGACTCGGTTGGAAGTCCCAACCCGCGGCCGGCTTCGAACTCTCCGTCGGCGGACAAACCAAAGTGGTTTTCGAAGTCACCACCAAGCCCGGCCGTTGGTCCAGCGCGGATAACTCCGCCGAGCTTGCTTACCTGCCCAACTGGCGCAACTCCCAGGACTCCGGCGGTTTCTTCTTCGTGAAACTGAACGACCCGCGGTTCGATAAGCAGGGCCGCCTCACGTTCACCGTTCGCTCGTTGGGACAGACTTCGAGACGCTGGTTCGCAATCGATATGAATCAGAACGTCAAACCGCCTCTGAAGAAACTCAAGGCGGCCTTGGCCGAATGACGCCGGCCTACTTTGCGTTGAGTGTCCATCTGACCGCGTTGACGAGGAGGCGACGAACGTCCGGTTGCTTCATGTCCTCCGGTGCGCCGAGACTGGTGTAGAAGATCCGCGCCCGCTTTTTACCGTAGTGGCGTGTCCACGCCAGAGGTTGCGCCGGCGGTCTTCCCTCCGCCGAGCCGAGCAACAACGGGGTGGCGTTCCTGGCCAGCGGCAACACCTTGTAGAGCGACTTGTAGCCGGTGATCCGCGCGGGATTCACGCCGGCCAACAAGGGACTGTTCTTCGGCGCACCCGGATGACGGCTGACGGAATAGGGCATGCTCTTGGTCTCGTAGCCGGTGTTTTGGCAGCCCAGCACATCGGGCACAAACTCCGGCCAGGCAAAGAGTCGCGGATCCGTGATCGGAGCTTTCCGCATCGGCACAAAGCCATGATTTGCCGTGCGGATTCCCAGCAAGGGTTTGCCTGCCGCAAGGTGCGCGCGAATGGCGTCGAGCTGTGCCTTGGGCAGGGTTGCGCGTCGGACGAAAACAATGAGCAGATCCGCATCTTTCAGCGCGGGAACGAGACCGGGAAAGTCCGTTGGCAACGCTTTGTTGCCTTCCATCAGCTTGACGCGATGGCCGATATCATTGAGTTCCTTTTTCCCGAACTCGCGCATCGAGTTCACGGCGTCGTAATTGTTCGGGTCCTCGACGGCCATGATGACGATTTCAGCGCCGATCAAAGAAGGGCTCAGGAAGAGGCAGAGGATGAAGCAGAAGTGGAGAAGCGAATTCATAACGGTTGTTGGAATGCGTAGCGGTCTGTGGTCACAATTTCAAGCTCTTGAATTTGACCATGAACACGACACGCCAGTGGATCCTCTCCCTCAGCCTGGCATTGGTTTCGTTCCTTGCGACGGTGCGGCCGCTTGATGCGGCAACAAACCGATTCCATCTGAGTGTGTTGGTCGACTTCATCGACGACGCGCTGGAGACGCATTACACGCCTGCGAAGCTCGATAAAATGATGGCGTTGTTCCGGGAAATGGGAATCCGTCGGGTGTATTGGGTGCATCTCGGTGGCGCACGTGAAGGGATGTTCTGGAGCGGACAGGGATCCAACGAAAAATCTCGAAGCACGAGCGCTTCGCTGGGCGGCACGCCGATCAAGGCGGCCGTGCGTTCCGCTCGGAAGGCTGGATTGGAGATCTACGGCTACCTCAAACCCTACGAGGGTGGCATGTCGTATTCGCTGCCTGCTGGTTCTCCGCAGGCGATTGAGAAGCCCGGGCCCTCGCGAAAGGGCGGACCCGTTGCCGTTGCTTCGAACTTCGTTCGTCAGCATCCGGATCTGCGAATTCGCAGACGCATGACGGACATCCCTGCCGGTCTCGATTCGATCCCGATTCAACGGATCGACCTGGTCAAAAGTGACGATCGCCCGACTCGCGTTCGCAAGGAGCATATCGAGATCTGGACCAGCCCCGACAATTATCGGTACGAGCGACGACCGACCGACTTCGATTTTCGCGACACCGTTGAGCAGGGACGCGTTTTGACGCTCCGGGGCCTGAATCTCACAAACAAGTACGTCCTGGTCACCACCAACCTTCGGGGTAAGGACGGTGACTTCGCCAATCACGCCACCCGATTGATTCGCGCCTTTGGTCCGAACCACATCCAACTACCCATCTCGGTGGCGACGGATTATTGCGTCTGGAAACCCAAACGGAATTTCCGAACCTATGGACTCGAATTTGACACCGGCGGCTATCGGGCCAAGAAAATCGTTCTCGACGTCGACAGCTCCAACGGTGATCGCGGATTCATCGCCTTCTGTCGTGGTCGCAACGAATACAGTCCCGGCGCGCTTTGCGAGGCGTATTCGGAAGTCCGCCAACATTGGCTCCGATTGCTGCGCGAATGCCTCGACGCTGGTGTGGACGGGATCGATTTCCGGGTTCAATGCCACAGCACCTGGTCCGATGAACCCTTTGCCTACGGCTACAACGAGCCGATCATCCGCGAATACCGGAACCGTCACGGCGCCAACATTCCGATCGTTCAATTCGAAACCAATCTGCTGGCAGAGATCCGGGGGGAATACTTCACGCAGTTTCTCAAGCAGGCTGCCAGAATGATCCACCAACGCGACAAGCGCATGCAGGTCCATGTCAACATTGATCTCGCCTCGCCTGAGTTCAGCAACCGCATCAATCCCTTCACCTATCCGAGAAACATCAAGTTTGACTGGCAAACCTGGCTGGGATTCGCCGATGAGGTGACGTTTCGCTCACTTGTCCTGCGACCGGCCGAACTCAATTCTCACGCGATGAGCCAAAAGGTGATCAGCGCGAGTGGTCAGGCAGGCCTGCCAATCCACTTCAATCGCTACCTCAATCAAGCCGGACAGGACTTTGAAGCGCTGAGAAAAGAAATTCAGATCATCCGCAACAGTGGCCGCTTCAGGAGCTTCATTCTCTACGAAGGCAAACGCCTGATCGGACCTGACGGCGCCGGTTCGGTAAGACTCCGTGGCAAGTACGGAACGATGGAACAATGGAAGAAACTCACCCGGCAAATGGCCAATTGAGATTCTGAATTCCATGGGCAGTCACTTATCGCTGCTCCGCCATGATCCTTGAGATGAAGCGGCCGTAGGCGGCTTTCGGTTCCAAACTTTCGGTGTCGCGATGAACTTCAAGAACGACCATGCCCTGGTAGTTTAGTTCCTTGAGTACACGAAAGAGACGGGGGGTATCGAGTGGTGCTTTGATGTCGGCGTAGTGGTCGATGAAGCCGCGGCCTGGACGGATGTTGTGGACATGCATGTGTATGAGTTTGTCATTCACGTCACGAAGCATCTTTTCGAGGTGGTCGTTGTACGCGGCCTGGCGATTCTCCAGATCCTGGATTGATCTTACTTCGTCGAGATAGGCGATGTGCCCCGTGTCGATCGTGCAGCCGACGGCAGGATGTTTGATCGCTCTCACCAACTTGATGTAGTCATCATACGGACCGCGAAGGTTTTCCACTCCTATGCGCACACCGCGTTTGGCCGTGTAGTCGCCGGCAGCACGGAAACGGGTGACTTGCCCGGCGATCGGAGCGCCGGGTTTCTCGTGGATGGTGACGACTTTCGCGCCGACTGCCGCTGCCGCATCAATCCATGGTCGGTAATCTTCTTCCCCACTCGTTTCGTGAATCGAGATGTGCTTCAGCGATTTCATCAGCTCGATCGTCTGGGCTCGTTGCCCCGCATCAGCTTTGTCAAAGCCTAGGGTTGGGAATTTGCTGCGCTGCAATCCGCCGTAATGGATCGCAATGGATCGGAATCCAAGTTCCTGCAGCTTCGCGATGGCGGGCGGCAGGTCGGAGTTCTTGAATGCGGCATCGGTGATGGCGATACGCTAGTTGATTGCCGGACTGAGTTGGTTCCGGGTGTATTCTGTTTCGTAGAATGCTCGGCCATCCTTGTTGATAAATCTGGCGATCAACTTGGCGGGCTTCGCTTTGGTGTCCGCAGAGATGATGAGGCACGTGTTTGGTTCGCCGGAGTCGTGTATGAGAGCCGGGTGCGGGACGTCCATGTTGGCGATCACGCCGTCGTGCACGGGGGAGGTGATCAGTTCGGGTATCTCATATCCTGCCAGCGAGGTGGTCTGGTGGCGCAGAACTCGCGTGCGGTGAATGTCTCCGCCGACCAGCACGACACCGGAAATCTTTTCGCGGCCGATGAATTCAAGCAGCGCTTTCCGTTCGTGTGGGTAAGTGCCCCAGTGATCTTTCTTGCCGGGACGGACGGCGCCGTTCCAGACCATCCCGCTGGCCAGGATCTTGAAGGGGGCCGTCGATGCGTTCAGTTCGCGGAGCAGCCACTTCCATTGCTCGGCGCCGAGAAGCGACGGCTGGTCCTTGTCAAATGGTGAAGGCTCGGTGCCGGCGAAGTAACGGGCGTCCAACAGAAACACTTCCACACCGCCACGACGAAACTTCGTGTAGATGCCGCGTTGACCATCTCCGTAGGAGGGTTGCGGGCGGTATTCGGTGAAGGCGCGGCGGGCGTTTTCCTTGTGCTTCAGATTCCCGTCGGTGTCGTTGCGACCGATATCGTGATCGTCCCAGGTGGAATACAAGGAGCGGCTGCGAACGAGTTCCTTGAATCCCTCCGCGCGGGCGAATTCGGCGTAGCGCCGACGCTGAAAGCTCAGCGTGGTTGAGTCGATATAGGGAGTGTCGCCCAACAGCACGACGGCATGCGGATCGGCAGCGTGCATCTGCCGCCAGACCTCAGCTGAACCCTTGTCCTCGTTGGCGCAGGAAGCGAATCCGATCCGCACCGTGTCCAAGCCTCCCGCGGGCAGAGTCGTGAAGGAGTGATTGGCAATGAGCTGCTTGCCTGCATCCTCGATGGCGTATTGATAGCGGGTTCCCGGACGCAATCCTCTCAGCTCCCAGACGACGCAATTGTCGCGTTCATCGGATGCCTGCTTCAGCACCTTGGTGCCGGGGCCCGTTCCTTCGCGAACGACCAGGCCATACATTCCCGGATGCGAACAGCGCGCCCAGATCATTGCCGAGTTGGACGTGATGTGACCGAGCACGGGGCCTTCGGAGACGTGGCGGACGTCCAACAGTTTCTTCACCGCACCCATGAGGACGCCTTCGATCTTGGGCGAAGTCTTCGAAGCGCCTGGACTGGTTTCATAGCCACCTTGGCCGTAGGCAATTTCCGTCCCGATGTAACCGGGGGCGTAGTCGCCATAGGCCGCCATCGCCACGAAGAGATCGGGGCGGAGTTTCTGGGCGTTGAGCTGATACTCGACGAAGAGTTCACCCGGTAGATGCAGTACTCGCGCGTGTCCAATTGTGAGGCAGGAAATGCCGATCGTTTCCCCGCGCCGGTGTCGTGCAATCAATTCAAGATTCTTGGCGGCAAAAAAACGTGTGGAGTTTTTCTGCTTCGGATCGGCCAGCGTCTGGCGCAGCTTGTTGCGGTCGAGGTGTTCGGCGAGCGGCAGCACGACGGGGACGACACCCCAGTCTACGTCCGTTGCGCTCAGTGGGTGTTTCTTGGTGGCCTCCCACGCCTTGCTCATGCCGGCAGCGACGCGGTCCGTCAAGATCTGCCGGTTCTTTTTGCTGCCATCATTCCACTTGCCCGCCCCGATGTTGCCGCCGGCGCCGTTGAAGTGAATGTGCGGGACGCTGGTGGCGCTTTGACGTGTGTTGCGAGCGAGTCCGGGGAAATCTGGCGTCGGCATTCCCGTGCGGTAGAAACTCTGCGGATGCGTCGCATACCAGGTGATTGCGGCGAGGCATTGGGTGCCATTCCAGAAGGTGAGCATCTTCAACTCCGGATCGATCGTACCGGCCGGAAATGCGCGGATCTTGGGACTCCGGGTGGCGGTCCATCGGATGTACAGCACCTTGCCGTCCGGTCCGAGGATCCGGCGGTTGGACGCCACTTTCTCAACGATGCCTCGGCCGATCCCGTAATGGGTGGCAATCGGCGCGTCCTGCAAGGCGTTACGAATGGCCGCGGCCGCATCACGAATGACCTTCCTCGCGTGGTCCACATTGAACACCGTGCCGGAGATCCCATGCGGTTCCAGCAGCTTGTCTGCGGAGAAATTGCATCGCGGCGCATCGTGTTGATGAAGCGTGTGCACAGCCACGCGATCGGGGGTCGTTCCCGCAGCTTTTGCCAGTCCCGCCTTGAATTCCGTCTGTCCTCCCAAGCCGATACCGATCCAATCCACCGCACAAATCACAACTGGTTTTCCATCCCCGACGATCACCACACCCCGGCAGCTCAACGGCACATCAAAGGCCTTCACCGGGTCGTAGGCCAAGGGGCTGCCAATCGGGGGCGTCGCATCGACTTCGAATGTGGCGATCTTGACCGCCTGGGACCACGCGGACCCGGACAGTGAGAGTATTGATGCCAACAGAATGGAGATCCTCATGGCTTCTTCAATACCGACACAAAGGCCCATGATTCCAGCTCAATCGAGCAAATCCGTCGTAATTCGCACGGCTCGTTGCCATAATGTCCGGGGTGAGCCCTGGTGACCACTCCGAAAATGAAAATCAGTTGCCCTGCATTCGGTTCCGAGGTTCCATAGTTTTTAAACGTGATTCGGGTCTGTGTTCATTACCTCTTGCTGTTTTTCGCTCTCGGCTCAGCCGTGGCGGCTGACGAAGTGCAACGGGCGGCAATGACCTTTTTCGAGAACAAAGTCCGGCCGATTTTGGTGGAACGTTGTTATGACTGTCACAGCGACGCGAAGCAGAAGGGCGGACTGCGGGTGGATCATATCCGCTACCTGAAAGCGGGTGGCGAAAATCGACCGGCGTTGGTCCCGGGAAGGCCGGAGGAGTCGGCGTTGATGGAGGCGGTACGTTATGGGAATGCGGATATCCAGATGCCGCCGAAAGCGAAACTGCCGGAAGCGGAGATCGCAGTTTTGGAGAAGTGGATTCGGATTGGTGCGCCTTGGCCGGACCACAAGAAGTTGGTCGTGACAAAGGACGGCTTCACAAAAGAGCAACGCGCCTATTGGTTCTTTCAGCCGGTTGCCAAGGTGTCCCCTCCCAATGCGGGTGGACATTGGGTGCGCAATGACATCGACCGCTTTATTGCGAAGAAACACACGGAGTTGAATCTGTCACCCGCGGCAGACGCGGATCGGCGCGAGTTGGCCCGCCGTGCGTATTTCGATCTTCATGGATTGCCACCGAGCACGAAGCAGATGGATGCCTTCGTCAGGGACAACGATCCGAAGGCTTACGAAAAGCTCGTGGATGAGTTGCTCTCGAGTCCGCGCTATGGCGAACGCTGGGCGCAGCATTGGTTGGATCTGGTGCGCTATGCCGAGAGCGACGGATATAATCAGGACGCCTATCGTCCCACGGTGTGGCGCTACCGCGACTACGTGATCAACTCGCTCAACGACGACAAGCCTTACGACCAGTTCGTGCGGGAACAGCTCGCGGGTGACGAGATCGCGCCCGATGACCCGGAGACGCTGATCGCCACGGCCTATCTGCGTCATCCGGTGTACGAATACAACCTGCGTGACATTCGCGGTCAGTGGGAGGTGATTCTCACGGACATGACGGACACCACGAGCGAGGTCTTCCTGGGTCTCAGCATGGGTTGCGCACGTTGTCACGATCACAAGTTCGATCCCATCCGGCAGCGCGACTACTACCGTCTGCGGGCCTTCTTCACACCGGTGCATTGGCGTGACGACTTGAAGTTGGCCACACCGGCAGAAAAGAAAGCCTTCGACGAAAAACAGGCGAAATGGGAAGAGGCCACCGCAGGAATCCGCGCCAAGATGGATGCGCTTGCCAAGGAAGGGATCGCGAAGCATGTCGAAACGTGGCGCAAGAGTTTCCCCGCCGACCTGCGGGCAATGACGCTGAAGCCTGAGGACAAACGCGAGTCGCTCGAAAAACAATTGGCCGGGCTTTGCGAACGTCAGTTGAAATTCGCCCGCGGTCAGTTCAAGCCGGATCGGGATATCAAGTCCGATGAAGCGAAGGAAGAATACCAGGCGCTTCAGGTTGAGCTGCGGAAGTTCAACAACCTGATTCCCAATCCCCTCATGGCCGCCTTTGTCGCCACGGATGCAGGTCCCCATGCTCCACCCAATTTACTGAAGAAGGAAGACATCAAACCGGGCTACCCGTCCATCATCGCGCCGGAATTGCCGACGATTACGCCGACCGAGACTTCCACCGGACGTCGCAAGGCGCTCGCTGATTGGATCACTCGTCCGGACAACCAACTCGCCACCCGGGTGATTGTGAACCGCATTTGGCAGTATCATTTCGGACGCGGCATCGTCGGCTCGGCGAACGATTTCGGCGTCCTCGGCGGACGTCCCACGCATCCCGAATTGTTGGATTACCTCGCGGCGAAATTCGTCAATGATGGCTGGAGTCTCAAGTCGCTGCATCGCGAAATCATGCTTTCCGCCACCTATCGCCAGACCGCGCGTCGCGAGCCCAACGCGATGTCGGCGAAGATCGATCCGGCGAATCATTATCTCTGGCGGTTTCATCCACGTCGCCTCGACGCCGAACAGGTGCGCGATGCGATGCTTGCGGTCAGCGGTGAACTGAACGCCGGGTCGGGTCGTCCCTCCGTCTCGGCCACCAGCACGCGTCGCTCGATCTACACGCAGAAAAGACGCAATCGTCCTGACGAACTGCTGTCCGCCCTCGACCGGCCGGCCGGTTTCGCCAGTGTGTCCGAACGGCAGAGCACCACCACGCCGACGCAAGCCCTGCAATTGCTCAACGGCGACTGGGTTCTGGCCCGCGCCCGTAAATTGGCCGCCCGCACGGAGAGCATCGACGACGCGTGGTTGGCAGTCTTGGGCCGCGCACCTCGCGCGCAGGAAAAGGCAACGGCAGAGGCGTTCCTGAAGAAACGAATCAAGGCCGACGAATTCCAGCGCAAGAATTCCCGCAAGACCGAAGCGCCACGCGATCGATTCATGATCAACAGCGACCGCGAGCGTTTGGTGGCGCCGTCCGGCGCCCGGGAAGGGGATGACTTCACCGTCGAAGCCATCGCGAGTCTCGACAGCATCGACAAGAACGCCGAGACGCGCACCCTCGTCACGCGCTGGAACGGCAACAAGCGAAACTTCGGCTGGAGCATCGACGTCACCGGCGTGAAGTCGCGCTTTCAGCCACGCAACATCCTCCTGCAACTGACCGGCGAGGATAAGAATGGAAACATCGCCTACCAGATCGTCGCAGCCGACCTCCGCTTCCAGGTGAAGCGGCGACAATACCTCGCGGTACATGTCGCCGGATCGCGTCGCGAAGTCACCTTCACCCTGCGTGATCTCGAAAAACCGGGTGCACCCGCCGAGACCGCCACAGTTAGCATGAACGACGCCTCCAAGCTGGGCCACGGCAATTATCCCATCGTGATCGGCGGTCAAAGCGTGCGTCGCACCACGCGTCAATGGAACGGCGGCATCGAGGCGCTTCGCGTCGTTCCTGGCCGACTGTCCGACAATCAGATCAATGCCGATCCCAATAAATGGCAGGAAGGCCTCCTCGTCTGGCGCGCTCATGACAAACCGGATCCACGCTTCACGTGGCACGGCTCCACGCAGTCGGCCCAGGCAAAAGATCCGCGCTACCTGGCCATGACTGATCTTTGCCAGGCCTTGCTGAACTCCAACGAATTCTTTTATCTCCACTGAAGCCGAGATGCATTGCGAACGTTACGATCACCCAACCTCTCGCAGGGACTTCCTGCAAATGGCCGGCTGCGGATTCGGCGCGCTCGCACTGTCGTCTCTGGAAACTAACGCTGCACCGGCCACCCATCACGTCACCAAAGCCAAGAACGTGATCTTCCTCTTCATGGAAGGCGGTCCCAGCCACCTGGACACATTCGACCGCAAACCGCTGCTCAACCAACTCGCCGGCGAATCTCTGCCCGACAGTTTCAAGACTCCGCTCACGGCCGCGGGCGAAGGCCGGTCGCCTCTCCTTAAAAGCCCACGCACCTGGCAACAACACGGCCAGGGCGGCCTGTGGATTTCCGATTGGTTCCCCCAAGTCGCGCAACACGCCGACGATCTCGCCGTGATCCATTCCTGTGCCTCCAGTGGCATCAATCACGCCGGCGGCGTTTGCTCGATGAACAC
>CEUN01012740.1_pt1 | contig 17242 bp, 16 predicted proteins | sample 361501 | NCBI WGS metagenome assembly CEUN01 (sample SAMEA2622801, study PRJEB7988) | marine metagenome | biome: marine biome (ENVO:00000447); feature: marine epipelagic mixed layer (ENVO:xxxxxxxxx); material: "saline water (ENVO:00002010), including plankton (ENVO:xxxxxxxx)" | depth 120 m | reverse complement strand
TATTTAATTAATTTCCAAAGCATATACAAAGCTGCTTGTTTTGTCATTATTCTATGTGATTTTCTATCTACACGAAAAATAAATTTTTTAGTCATTAATTTATCTAAATATTTTAAAGAAATATAAACTGTTCCAACAGGTTTATCTTCTAAACCTCCATCAGGCCCTGATATTCCTGTGCATGCTATTGAAATATCTGATTTAAATTTTTGAAAAACATTTATAGCCATAGATTCTGACACCTGTTTACTAACAGCTCCAAATTTGACAATATCATCATTAGAAACACCTAAAATATTTCTTTTTATATCATTATCATAAGCAACAATCCCACCTAAAAAAAATACTGAAGAACCTGGAATGTCAGTAATTCTTTTAGAAATAAAACCACCTGTACATGATTCAGCTAAAGATAATTTAAGTTTATTTTTTTTAATAATATTAGATACTGCTATTTCAAGTGTTACTTTATCTATTCCATATACATATTCAGACAGGAATTTCAATAATTCTTTTTTAATAATATTAATATTAAATCTAGCATCTAAACCAGTCAATCGAATTTTAACACCTTCATAGCTAGGAAGAAAAGAAAAATAAACTTTCTTATTATACTTTTTCATAAAAGACTGCATTTTTTTTGATAGTTTAGTCTCATATATACCTGCTGTATTTATAGTGACCACATTTCTATTATCTATTTTTAAGGAATCTTGGAAATCTAAATAAGAAAGTAACATTTTTTCCATTTCTAAAGGTACTCCAGGCAAAACAATTAAGTTACTATTTTTATGTCTAAAATACATCCCTATGGCGGTACCTACAGTATTATCTAATGGTTTTGCGATATCTAAAATTTCTGATTGGCATTTTGGCATATCTACTTTATTGAATTTTTTCATTATTTTATTATGCCGCTCTTCTAAAAAAATATATTTTGAATCAAAAAGATCTGATAATGCTGCTTTAGTAACATCATCATGAGTAGGCCCTAATCCTCCAGTAATAAATATATAATCATAATCTTTGATTATAAATTTTTCTATTTTTTCTTTTATTTTAAATACCTCATCTGGGACAGTTAGATGAATTGTAACTTTGATATTTCTTTTAGTTAACTCTTTAGATATTGTATTTGCATTTGAATCAAGTGTATAACCCTGTAAAATTTCATTTCCAATTGTAATTATGCCAGCTACCTTCATGAATCTTTACTTCTATATTGATTAATGTAATTAATTAGACTAAACAACGATAACAAAAGAGTTAAATATAAGAAATAATCGAAGAAGTGTAATATTGACCAAACAACTTGAGGTCCTCCTATGGCTCCTTTTGGAATAATAAAAGCATCTACTCCTCCAAATAATTGATATAGCAAGTATAAATGAATAGAAATAATTGTTGCTACTGTTTTGAGTTTTGCTATAAAGTTTGTTTTTAATATAATTTTTTCTTTTCTTAGTTTCACCTCTCTTAAAGTTGTGGCAATAAAATCTCTAAAAAGAAGGGTAGCTAAAATTAAATAAATAACTGTATTTGGCTGCAAATTAAACATATTTGAAAAATACATTGTAATAGGAGGATTTGAATAAATTAGATCTGAAATAGGTATAAATTCAAAAGGAGGTTCAATTACAATACAAAGAAAACCAAGAAAAACTAAAATTTTATCAGCAAGAGGATCATAAAGCTTACCAAATTTTGATACAATATTTAATTTTCTTGCTAAAAAACCATCAAGAACATCAGTTATTGAAGCAATAAAAAAACAAATTAAGGCTATATATTTATAGTTAAAAATAAAAAAAAGAAAGAATATAGGGGCTAATACAATTCTTGATACAGTAAGTATGTTAGGAATATTTCTGAAAATATTAGACATTAAAAAATTTATTTAAGTTCAACTCTATCTTCAATTGAACTAGAAAGAGTCGTTTGGTCTACATGATCTATAGTTCCTCCTATAGGAAGACCTCTAGCTAATCTTGTGACCTTAATAGGGTAATCTTTCAGTATATCTGAAACCAATAAGGCTGTTGAGTCACCCTCAATGCTAGCATCAGATCCAATTATAATTTCTTTAATTTCTGAATTTAAATCTAATCTTGAAACCAAGGAAGGAATATTTAAATCTTCTTCATTTATACCATCTATAGGCGATATCAAATTACCTAGAATATGATATAACCCATTATATCCAGACCTTTCAAAAGTAATTACATCTGATGCTTTTCTAAGTAAACAAATTACCTTTGAATCTCTAGATTCATCACTACATATAACACAATCATTACGCTTAGAATCTTCATTTAAATCAATAAAACAGTGACAAGTTTTACATTCAGACATTTTATCATCTAAATTGTTAACATTTAATGAGAATGATTTTAAGTATTGGGAATCTGATTCTAATAAAAATATAGCTAACCTTTCAGCTGTTCTACGCCCAATCCCTGGAAGCTTACTTAAATCTACTATAAGATTTTCTAATGTTTTAGGAATAGATTCCATTAAAAACCTGGCATCCCTGAAGGAAGTCCACCTGATATAGAACCCAATTTTTCTTTACTTATTTCATCTATTTTATTTTGAGCTTGGTTAATACATGTAACGACCAAATCTTCTAGTATTTCTTTATCATCATTTAATAGCTCAGGATTAATATCTATCGATAATAATTCTTTTTTACCATTTAACACAGCTTTTACAGCTCCACCACCAGAACTGCCCTCAATTTCCATAGCCTCTAATTCTTGTTGAGCTTTCATCATCTGATTTTGCATATCTTGAGCTTGCTTCATTATTTTTTTCATATTACCTTTAAACATATTTTCTCCTATTTAGCATCAATTAAACTTTTGTTTTATATCATCAAGCAAGGGGTGTTCTTCAACTTTATTATCAATTTCTGTGTCAAAATCACCTTTTATTTCTATATCTATTTTATGGTCCATCACTTGAGAAATACAATCTTGAATTAAATCTTTATTATCATTTAGAGTTTTAAAAATATATGAATTACCTGTTTTTTCTATATTAATAATAACATTTTGATTTTCAATTGATATTTTAGCATCGTCTAATGAATTAGAAATTCTTTTATCTTTAATATCTATAATTTCAATTATTTGACCCCATTTTTTAACTAGATCTTCTGTTTCGATTGATAGAGTTTCAATTATACTATCTGTATTATTTTGTTCTTCTTTTTTAGCTTCAGGAACTTTAGTTAAAATTTTATTTTTATTATCTTTGCTTATATTTTCAGAAATAGATATGTTATTAGAAGAGTCTGATTGAGAAGGTAATTTTTCTAATAATTCAGAAATTTTAATTGAACTGTCCATAACACTAAGCTTTATAAACAAAGATTCTAAAGCAATATCTGGTTGAAGTAAATGTTTTGATTTTAATTCATATTTATTAACCTCTTCAATAATCCTCATAACATCTACAGTATTAATATTATTTTGATTCTCCTTAACCCATTCTAACACAATTGAATTAATTCCAGTATCATAACCAGACAAACAAATTAAAATGTGACTTAAAAATGTATTAAATCCTGATATAAAATTATCAATAGAATAGCCAGAATCAACAATTTCTTTTAATGTAAATAATAATTTTTCTTGATTACCTTTAATTATATATCCAAGCAACTTTAGGTATATTTGATCTTCAATAATTCCAAGAGATTCTTTTACTAAATCATAAGTGATAGTTTTATCTGAATAAGAAATAATTCTATCTAAAATACTAAGAGAATCCCTTACACTACCATCAGCCTTAACAGCTACAGCATTTAATGCAGTTTCTTCATAATCTACATTTTCTTTTTCTAAAATATTAGCCATATGATCAGAGATTTGAGAATTTGTAATTTTTTTAAAATCAAATCTTAATACTCTAGATAATATAGTGTCTGGAATTTTGTGAGAATCTGTTGTAGCTAAAATAAATATAACATTATCAGGAGGTTCTTCTAAAGTTTTTAATAGTGCATTAAATGCCTCTTTAGTCAACATATGAACCTCATCGATAATAAATACTTTATATATACCTGATATAGGAGGATATTTAACTGTTTCGCGAATTTCCCTTATTTCATCAATTCCACGATTAGATGCTCCATCTAATTCTATAACATCTAGGCTTCGTGATTCTGTAATTTCAATACAATTTTGACATTTATTGCAAGTAGTAGAATCTTTTTTATCTAAACAATTTAAAGTTTTTGATAAAACTCTTGCTGCGGTTGTCTTTCCTACTCCTCTAACACCTGAAAACAAATACCCATGAGCTAGTCGATTCAAATTAATAGAATTAATTAAAGTATTAACAACATGAGGCTGTCCAATTATCTCATTAAAATTTTGGGGTCTATATTTTCTTGATAATACTTTATAATCCATAATTTATTTTGCTGTGCACCGAAAGTTGAATACTCTGTTAGAAAAAAAATAATTAAGAAAATAGCTCATAAACAGTTTATCTGCGGCACATAGAAATTTAATTTACCGCTGCTTCCTTCCAGACCTGACGGAGTTCAACTAAAAACTATTGCGCAGAGCTGCTTACTTCAACACTATTTACATAATTTTTCAATTCGCAGCAGAACCCTCCTTCCGGAATTCAATCCTGCATAAGCGGATTTCAGGTTACAGGAAACCGCTAACTCCCCATCTAGCACAGCTTTGAAATGTTAATCTTTTTTAGAGTTTTCGTAATCACTTATATACTTAGGCTTTTTACTACTAGCCTCTGAATTTTTTGTTTTTTTATTTTTTTTAGGCTTGTATGATGAAAAAGACTTAGAAAACAATGAATCCACTTCTTTATTAAAGACTTCAATTGTTTTTTCTAGTCTAGATTGGAGTTCATTATAGACAATAGGACCATATTCTGATTCTATATTATCTAATTTTTGATCTATTTCAGATAGAAGCTCTGTTTTTTTGCTATTCACAGTCTTATTATTAACGACTTTTCTCATAGCTCTATTTTTACCTATTTTTTTACGAATCATATTTTGTCACCTAATTGCTTAAAAAATCTTGTCAAAACTGAAATAATATATGAATATATAAAATAATCATTCAATATATAATTAATATTTATAAATAATTCCAATATTAACATATGGAACCAAATCTACACTACCATCTAAATCAATATCATAAAAAGTATGCTTTAATTTACCTGATAAGAAAAATGATTTATAAAGGTTAGAACTAACATCTAAACCATAAATCATATTTTCATCAAAAGAAAATTGTTCTGCAATTTTAAAAAAATCTTTTGATGCAAACACTTTTAATGAAGTAGGGAAAAATATTATTTTTCTATTCAACACATAAGCTAATGAGATTGAATTAAAAAATGAATCATTTTGATTATCAATATCCTGAAAATATGAATATGAAAAATTAAAATAATTGTTCATATCTACTTTAAATTTTAATGAACCTGAAAAACCATAAGTAGGATAAATATTTTCATAATCATTAATCATACTATACATGTCCTTAGGTAAAAATATTGTACTATCAGATGTTGAAAAGTATTCTAATAATTCAGCCTCATCAGAATAAAAGTACTCATTTTCTGGAATATTATACCTTCTATATCTAACCTTTTCAAAATCATATGTTGAATTAAAATAGTAAGGAGAATAAATTGAAGAATTATAATTTATTGCTAGAATAATTTCAAACATATCATTAACATACTTAATGCCCGGAAAAGCAATACCCCAAATTCCTTCTCTAGATTTTTTATCATTACTAAACTGATTATCATCAATTCTTTTATAATACCTTTTTTCAGGTATGTCTATTGCAGATAATTCGCCAATAAATAATAACTTTTGATTTGAATTATTGAACAATGGAAAACTAAAATCTAAACCATATGCATTAAGAGTTCTAGTTATATCACTAATTTCATCTTTATAATTAATAAATTGGTCTAAATCAATAATATGCGAAAATCCAAACCTTAATGGAAAAGAGTTAGAGTATAAAAAAGAAATATGATTTCCAATTAACCCGCCTGAATCAATAGTATGTCTAATGCTTGAAATAAACAATTTATAGGTAATCGAATTATTAGAATTTCTATAATTAAATAGTAACCCTAAATTTCTATTCACAGGATAATTATTATTGTTGGAATAATTATTTAATAAATAACCATGACCAAAACTTAAATCATTAATTTCACCTAGAGATAAGTTGATTTGATTATTTAATAAAGAAACATTTAAATATTCAATTCTCTCAATTATAGAAAAAGCATCGCTCCAATTATTATTATAAAAAGTTGAATCCTTTCCAAATATATAATCTAAATTCATCTTAAAATTAAATCTTTTGTATTTTAAAATAGGGGAAATGTTTAAACGAGTACCATTTGATTGATCTAAATAACCTAAATTAAAATCAATAAAAAATTTCTTTCTTTTATTTAAAAATTCGATCTTAAAAATAGAATTTTCAATATTGTAATCTGGGATTAGAATAGCTCTTTTGTCAGTTTGATAATTATCTGCAATTAGAGAATCTTTTATGTCATAAATAGAATAAATAATATTAAATAATAAAAAAAAGGTTATAATTCTAAAATGTATCATATATAAATCCTGCGGAGAGGGCGGGATTTGAACCCGCGATGGACAATTAATCCATACACGCGTTCCAGGCGTGCACCTTAAGCCACTCGGACACCTCTCCAATAACTCCAATTGAATATACTTAATATAGCAAACTATCCTACAATATTTATACTATTATCTTTAAAGAATGAATACAATAAATGACTGGATTCCTCTTCTAAAATACCACCTTTTATTCCACTTTGATGATTAAATCGAGGATCATTACAAATATTATAAAGAGAAGAGACACACCCCTCAGATTTATTATAAGCACCAAAAAATACATTTTTAACTCTTGATTTTAAAATAGCACCTGCACACATACAACATGGCTCCAAAGTAACATAAATATCACAATCTATTAACCTCCAGTCTTTTAAAAAACTAGAAGCAGATGTAATAGCTAATATTTCAGCATGTGCAGTAGCATCCTTTAACAGCTCAACTTGGTTGTATCCTTTTGCTATCATTTTGTTATCTTTTACAATTATAGCACCAATAGGTATCTCTTTGTTTGAAAAAGCTATTTTAGCTTCCTTTAAGGCTAATTTCATCCATTTTTCATGTATTTTATTCATAACTAAAGATTTAATATAGTAGCTGCTACTATGCCAGATGTTTCGGTCCTTAATCTTGATATTCCAAGACTTACTTCTTCAAAACCTTTGTTTGTAGAATACTCAACCTCTTCTTTTGTAAAATCTCCTTCGGGTCCAATCAAAATGCAACGTTTTTTATGCCCTTTAATAGTAGAATGCAAATGAATAGTATCCTTATTATTTAAATGTGCAATATATTTCTCTTTTGAGTCTACAATATCAAAAATTTTAGAAAAAGGTAAACAATTGTCAATAATAGGTAAAAATGCATTTTGGGTTTGTTTCATAGCAGATAATGCAATTTTATTTAATCTATCTAAATTAATTTTTTGTCTAATACTATTACTACAAATCATAAATGTAACTCTATAGATTCCTATTTCTACAATCTTTTCAATCATCCAATCAATCCTTTTATGGTTTTTTGTAGGAGAAATAATTAAATGGATATCTTGCTTTCTATCTAATCTATCTTTATTTATAATTTTTAAATCACATTTATCTGAATGAATCTTTAATATTTTACAATGAAATATACCACCTAATCCATCAACAACAATAACTACATCATCAACCTTTTTTCTTAGTACTGTAGTACAATGAATCATTTCCTGCCCCTCTAAAAAAATGAAATCTTTAGATATATTTTTAGAATAAAAATAATTCATTTAATCTTCTATGTTAGAATAAATAATATTAATTTCAGGGAATTTTTCCTTATACTGATTAAGTGCTAATATTTTTTTATTTTTTAATGTGTAGTCAAAAAAATCTAATAACATAGTATTCATAATGTTCGCCATCTGTTTAGTTGGAATATCACCTGAAAATTTAAGCATCTTAGATAAATATGAAAAATAAGTAAAATCAGAATAATCATAGTGATGTGAACCAGGAACATCAATCATAACTGAAAAATTTGAATTATTATTCATAAAAGATTCCATTTTTTCAAAATTAACATCTTTCCAAAATTGTATTGAGCCTTTGTTGTTTTGACCTAAGTGCATTATTGGCTTATTAATATCTTTTAATACTAAGGTGTCAGGCAGTGGTTCAAACCAACCATCTAATGCAAAACATGACTTTATTCGATTATCATGATATCCTGCATAAAATGCCGTTAACCCACCAAAAGAATGTCCAAAAATACCAATATTATTTTTATCCATTATGGAAGATATTTTAACATCATATTTATCAAATAAAGTGATTTGATCTAAAATAAAATTAATATCATCTACCCTATAACCAAATCGTTTATAAAAAGTTTCTGGAGATTCAATCAAAGGTTGATCATTTGGTCTTGAAGTTAAACTATAAATAATTTCTCCATCTGGAAATTCAACAAAACCAGCATCAAAAGTATGATCAACTGCAATAACAATATATCCATGACTAACAAGCTCTTCAACTTGATTAGTATTTTGAGTTCTCAACCCTCCGTGTCCATGAGAAAATATAATAATAGGATAATTATCATCTGATAATGGAAGTGCATTTTCCCATGAATTACAATCAATGCCTCCTATTTGATCTGTTAAAATTTCTGGAATCTTATAACCCTGCAATTTGATAGTATGTGTTAATGCCTTTTCATTATCTATATATTTGGATTTTTTTAATAAATTTGTAGAATCTGCTGGATACCAAATCTGCATCATTAGTTTTCTATTTTGACCATATCCATCCAAAAACCAATTAGTTCTAGTTGAATCAACCCAAACCATACGCTTAGTTCCTATAGAATATAAACCTGTAGCTACATTTATATCTTGAATATTTGCAGCTTTAGATATAACAATAGAACATCCAGAAATGAAAATGGCACAAAATAATATTTGTATATAAGATTTCATTATAGTACACCCGGTAGGATTCGAACCTACAACCTTCTGATCCGTAGTCAGATGCTCTATCCAGTTGAGCCACGGGTGCATTTTAGGCATAAAAATTTAAAATAAAAGATTCAGTAATAAAATAAAAAAGGAGGCAGAATACCTCCTTTTTTAGAATTTATATTAAAATTGATTACTATTTAATATACATTGTTCGTACTTGGTCTGTTTTTAATCCTTGAATTAGATTAATATAATATATTCCTGAACTAATGCCAGAAGGGCTCCAATTTATTGAATATTGACCAGCAGATTTATATTCATTAGTAAGCTCATCAACTAATTTCCCATTTATATCATATACATTTATTGAAACATTTCCAGGTTCACTTAGATGATAATCAATTGTAGTATTTGGATTAAATGGATTTGGATAGTTTTTTATAATACCAAAATTAGAAGGATTATTAGTGTCCGTAATATCTAATAAACCTATCTGAATTTCAGAAATATAAGGGTCACTTTCTGTTCCAATATCAGTTGTTATAACTAAACTAACCTCATAAAGTCCATCTGCATCATATGTATGTACAGGACTTTCTTCTGAGCTTGTATTACCATCACCAAAATTCCAATCCCAACCAACTATATTCCATCCTTCACTTGCAAATTCAGATAAATTAATAAAGCTAACTGTATTTCCATCAATTTCAAAATCAAATAAAGCTTGAGGCTGATCTAAAGTACACAAATCTCCACAATCTTCTATCATAGCTTCAATAGTCTCCTTAGACGGACCAAAACTAGCCCCTATCATTTTAAAATAAATATTCATATTGTGATCTATAAAAACAGTACTTGGATAACCTCCACTATGAAACCAAGGCCATATTTCATCTACAGTACCATCATCTATAATAAGAGGAAATACATCTTCATTAAAATCTTGATAACGATCACCCCACTGATCACAACTATAAGGTTGCCCAATATCGTCAAGATTTGTCATTACAACTACATTCTGATTTTCATGAAACCAATCTTCTATTGCTGCCATTTGACCAATGGAGTTCCAGCAAGGGCCTCACCATGAAGCAGCCATATCAATCATAATAACATAAAAAATGCCAGAATCATTAATATAACCGTTATAATCATCTAAACTTAATTTATATCTACCACCCTCTTGTTCTATTCCATGATATTCAGCTCCATAGCACACATCATGTTGAATTGCTTGATGATTAAGAGTTATCTGGTCACCAATATCATAAAACTGAGAAAAAGAAATAGAAAACAAGAATATTACAACAAAAAATCTAGAATAATTAAAATACATAAAATCTCCTTGATTATAACAAATACTACTTTAAAAAATTAACAACTAAAAAATTATTTTACAAATACAGCTTTTGCTGTTGATACATTTTGTCCTTCAATTAAATGAAAATAATATATTCCTGATGCAAAATTTGAAGCATTCCAAGTGTACGAATGATAACCAGCATCTTGATAACCTTCAAATATATTATCTACTTCTTGACCTTTAATATTATAAACAGATAATTTAACATAACCATCATAAGGCAATGTAAAACTAATATCTGTTGATGGATTGAATGGATTTGGATAAACACTACTTATATTAAAAATATAATCATTATCTAAAATAGTATCTAATTCTTCATTAAAATAAAGATCAATAGAATTACCATTAGTATCACCTACAATTATTTCAATATCATCTACAGAAAGATTAATGCCATTTTCTATAGTAAACTCAGCCTCATGACCATCAAAAACATCATTGAACATAGAATATGCAATAGCTATTTTTTGACTATTAACATAATTTTGCTTTAATGTTATATGACTATTATCTTTCAAGGTTATATTATAGTCACTAGAAGAATTAAATGACAATTGAACACCAGAATAATCTGTTTCAGAATAAATTGATAAAATTAAATCATTATTATCCTGCTTAAAAGTTACCATGCCAAAAGTATTATCACCAAAATCATTTATTCTTCCATTACCTAAAATATCATTAACAACCCTAATCACATCAAGAATATTTAATATTCCATCAGAATTCATATCACCATTTACAAACTGTTGTTGTGAAGGATTATCAAAACCTAAAATAAAATTAAGTAATACCACTACATCTTGCACATTTACTGTACCATCTAAATTTGTATCTCCTGGATCAGGTATTATTTCAAGAAGAGTACAATCTTCAATACCAACACCTAATGGTCCTCCACTAGTATCTGATATCACAACATCCTCAAAACATACTTCCGAAGGGCCAACACCGTCATAAGTTAATGTAGTTAAGAGGCCATCACCTGATGGAATAACATCTCCTGAAAAACTAAAGCCAATTACTATGCCAAGCTCACTTGTACTAACAGTAAAACCATACTCTTCTGCTCTACCACCAGAAGCTCCAGTTAAAGTAATTTCATCTGGAGTATCTGTTAATGTAAACTGAAATCCTTGAACATCAACATTATTAGAGAAATTAATATCTATAGTAGAACCCGTGATTTGACCAAATGAAATATTTGTAACATAAGAACAAGTACCATCATCAATTGTAGCATCTGTATCATAATTATCTGCTAATGGATCTGTACATCCCAAACATGATTCATACTCACAGCTTCCATCATCTTCATCAGCAGCTTGATTATAATTACAAGCACCTTCATCTGTACAACCTGCGATAGGTTCATTACTACATAATGCTCCACAATCACTTAATAAATTATTAATCCTGTTGATTCCTCCATTAGATCCACCAGGAAAGTTCGCCATATAATCAACAGTCATTGTATGGTCAAGAAAAACAACACTAGGAAATGCACTACCGGTATTAAACCAATTAAACATTGTATACCCACTGTCAGCTGTAATGACTGCATCCTCATCGCCCCATTGCACATGCCTATTACCCCACTGGGTACAGCTATAAGGTTGATTTGGATCATCTAAATTTGTAAAAATAAGAACATGTTCATTACCATGAAAATATTCTGCAATATCGGCTATTACACTAATAGACCCCCAACAGCTACCTCACCAGCTAGCTGCCATATCTAAAAATATAACATGGTAATTTCCACCATTTGTTGAACCATTATAGTCACGGAAACTTAAATAGTTTGGATCTCCTTCATCTGTTTCTCCAAAACAAACAGAATGAGATTGATTCTGGTGACTATCAGTCATCGTCATTCCAGGACTGTAATAAGCAGAAAAAGAAAAAGTGAATATACTAAATAATAATAATAATAATCTCATGTCTTCCCTTTATTTAAATAAATTTTACCTAAATTAATAAAATTTAATATTCAAGTATAGTAAAAAAATGTAACTAAAACAAAGCTCTAAATGTAATTTTGATTCCGTCTTCAAAAGAAGGCTGCACAGCACACACCCCATTAGCACATACCAACCCTCCCTTTTGAGAACCTTTAAAAATAGATAAATGCATTGAAGATGACAGCTCTAAACTTAACTCTACCCCTTTCCAACTATTTTTTTTATTTGAATCATCAATCCAATAGTTAATATACTCTTTATCAAGAAAATATGTTATACTACCAAAATTATTAATATGATAAGAAATACTTGAATAATTATATTTATATGTATCATATTCATAGTCTGGAATTATTGTTCCATCATCTTCGAAAGAAAATGCTGTTTGTAAATTATTTGTTTTCTGGTATTCATAATAAACAGTAATTGAATTCTGATTATTAAATTCAAAAACAAATTGTGTTGGTATTGTATAAGATTCATAATTTTTTCCGCTTGCATCATCATAACTATATTGTGAACCATAACCTATTTTATAATATCTAAGGGTTGGAGTAATAAAATTATAAGAAAATTTATCACTATCCCTCCAACCACTTGCTTCTATATAAAAATCTCTAAATGGTTTGTGAGCTCTGAAATCTTCATCTAAAAAATCCATATCAGTTAAAGCCTGTGAAGTTGGCGGCTTACTATAAGTACCATAAGTAATATTAAAATCATCATCCATTTCAAAATCGTTCCAATTTCTAACTCCTTGATGCTTCATTCCAAATGATAAATTCATTAAAAAATCAAGATCTAACAAGTTAAAACGAGCTTCAAATTGATGTCCAATTTCATCTGAAAAATCAACATTATGTTGAATTCTTGACATCAGGACTGATGTCGTTTCTCCATAAACAAGCGGAGGGCTTGAATATATGGGCATATAATAAAGCATTTTATAATCTTTATGTTCATATAAAATACTTATATCCGATATGTCACCAGATAATGAAAAATAATTTAAATATCCATTAATGTCTTCATCTTTTCTTAATATTTTATTATAATTATTTGATTGATTTTCAATATATATATCAAAATCACCTAAAGTTTTACTATAACTAAAATTAATTCCATTCAATTCTACACGACTATCTAGATTCCAAATATCAAAATCACTAAACAAATAATCTTGCAAATCAACAGATAGTCTAGAGTCTGAATTTATCAGATTACTATAAATCCCTCCATCATAGTATGTAACTTTATCTGCCATAGAGATTGACATATCCCCTAAATTTGTATAAAACTGAGCCCCATAAGTTTTAATATTATTTTTAAAAAATAAATCATTTACCCTTAAATCACCTTTTGATTTTGTACCAAAATTTCCCTCACCAGAAACAAAAAATAAATCTAAATAATCACTTGGTGAATATTTAAACTCAACACCTCTAATCCTATTATTAAAGTCAATTGTTTGGTCATGAAACATATTAATATTTAAACCGTACCCATACAATGTTTGTATATGCCCCCATTTTAACATTAAATCAGAATTAGAATACTCAATAAAATAAGTGGTAGGAACTTGTTTTGGATGAATTATATCCTTTCCATAAATAGGTGAATTACTGTACTCAAGCTGTGTATGAAAATAAATACTATTATAATTAAAGTTAATATCTAGAAGATTTTCAAAATAATAATAAGGAGAGGTGGTTTGGGTAAAATCATCAACATTCGAACCATTCCCGTATTGTGATTGATAATTAAAATTAATATTCGTTTGAGAAAAATAAATACAGAAACAAAAAAATATCCACAATCTATTGAACATCTTTGATAGTATCCTGCTTAAAGGAAATTAAAATCTTGATTTCTTCTTCTAAAGATTTTTCGTCACCTAAATTATAACCAATATGTTTATTAATAATATTTCCTTGGTTATCTACAATAACTACAAATGGCATTATAGATCCACCCATTTTCTTAAAAAGGTCCATTCTGGGATCTTGTAGTACTTGAAAAGAATATTTTGATGATTTTACATATTTCTTGACTTTAGACATACTTCTAGGACTATCCATATTAATACTAATCACCTTAAAACCATAATCATAATATTTTTCATGAAATTGATTTAAAAACTTCATTTCTTTTTTGCATGGTTCACATGCCATATTCCAAAAATTAAATAACACATAATAATCTTTAGTCAAATCTAAAAGTTGAATCTTTTTTTTGTTTATATCTTTTAACTTTATATTAGGTATAGTTTCTTTATTTTCTGAAACATCAGCAGCAATCAAAGTAGATAATAAATATAAACAAAAATATAATTTATATAACATATATATAACCCCTTTAAAATCTCAATTTATCAATAGGTAAATAAGCATCTAAATCACTACGTTTAAAAATCTTTACAGTTAAACGTGTATAATTATCTAATACTGTAACTGGCATAGTGATTTTATAATCTAATTTTATTTTATTTTTATCAATATTTAAATGCATATCCTTACCAGATTTAATAATACTATATAGCTGAACAAAATTATTGACTCGATTAACATCATAATCTCCAAATAATAAATTATCATATTTAGAATCCCAAGAATCAATCACAATCTTTTGAATATTCCCATCTCTATTAGTAAAAAATAAGACTGGGAACAATTCACTTTCATGTCTATTTAATAAATTTATTGATTGTAAATCAAATAAATAATCATCATATAAAAATTCAACTGCATAAAAATCACGTGTGCTTTCTATAGTGTTATATGGAAGCTTTTTAATTATTTTTTCGAATTCTCTCTTTTTAAAACGGTATGTTATAGGAACATTTAATTCAACATAACTATTATCATATTGATTTAAATCCATTTTTAAGGTTCCAATATCAATTTGATAAGGATTAGATAAATAAGACTCTAATTTTTCAAACAAATCAATTGATAAGTCCTTTCTGCTTTTGATTCCATTAGGATAATTTTCAAGATCAAAAGTTTGTGTTTTTATACTAACATTTTGATCAATACCCATATCTTGGTAGCTAATATCAAAGCTATAATCTTTTTGTATAGCATAATTTTCTAAAATAGGCTCAAATAAATTTTTACTTTTCTTATTAAACGCCATCATACTATCAATTGAAGTAACACCTACTACTTTAGTATTATAATCAGAAAAATCACTATATTGCTCAAAGACAATAAGGGGATCAACACTTTCCTTTATACTCCATAAAAAACTATCATAAACACAATCTATATTTCTAATATCACAAGATAGATTTTGATTAGCTTTTAAAGACCAATCATGAATATCATACACCTTGAAATTAATTTTAATATCATATCCATCTATAAAAAATGAACCGTCAATCAAAAATCTTAAAGATTGATTAGTATCAGTAATAATCTTTCTTAAATCTGGCTCTATGGAGCCAGAATAAGTGACTGAAATATCATCTCTATTTTTATATCTATTTATTATAATCTCAGGAAAAATTGATATAAGTTTATCATACTTTTCATTATTTGATAGATTATTAAAATTCATCACAATAATATGCTTATCCAATACTGTATTATTAAATAAATTATCTATCGAAACTTCATCTAAAGATGACAATAATTCATCTACTCTTTTTTCACAAACATTTATTATACTTTCACGATATCTAGATAATTTTAAATATTGATCCTTAATAGATTCAGTTTGAATATAATGTAAATTATTTTTTATGGTTTTACTATTAAATGGAATATTTTTAAAATGAGTATCTATGATTGGAGCACCCAAATCATAAGATAAAGAAGTTTTATTAATACCTAGTCTTTCTTCTAAATTATTAATAAGGTGATTATATTCATTAATGATATCTCTAGTATTATCTTGAAGATTTAAAACTTTATCGTACAATTTAAAAGCAATACTATTAAAAAAGTGTACCTTCTCTAATTTAGTGCTAAACTTTTTAGATTCTTTTTCATAATTCAATAATACATCAATATCAGAATGAAGACTGTCTAATATAAAATAATCTTCTATGGAAAATAGAAACTGTATTAAGATTAATATTGTAAATAAAATTCTTTTCATAAATTTAAATTATCTTTTATATAGCCATAAAATACGATTTTAAAAAATAATTTTAACATAAAAAAAAGGCAACCTTTAAATAAGATTGCCTTTTTTTATTATATATTTCTAGTTTTACTTAATCAACATTACTTTTTGAGTTAATGTATTAGAAGCAGCCGATAGCCTTACAAAATAAACACCACTTGAAATATGAGAAGCATTCCAAGTAACATTATAACTACCCGCAAATTGATAAGAATCAATTAATTTTTCAACCAATCTACCATTAATATCATAAATAGATAATTCAATTTGACCATCTAAAGGTAAACTATAAGATAAGCTTGTTGAAGGGTTAAAAGGATTAGGATATGCAGGATTCAAATCCATTTCAACAGGCATATTTGTTAAAGTTAAATTATCTAAAACAGCTATATTATGATTTTCCCATTTAGATACTGAACCTGAAAGTTCATTCAACATTCCTGTTGAAGGTCTGTATAATTTAAATTCAGGGATATCACCATATTCACAATATCCAGTAGTAAATTCTGTATTATCACTACCCATAACAGGAACATCAATCATATTACCAGCATATTGTCTAGCACCTACTAAAATATCATTATTATAAGCAAGCACCCAATCATTAATCAACATATCCTCTACATTTTCAATATAGTAAAATGATTGATTTTTAGATTGATAATAATCATAATCAGCTGGGT
>CEUN01012018.1_pt1 | contig 17259 bp, 15 predicted proteins | sample 361501 | NCBI WGS metagenome assembly CEUN01 (sample SAMEA2622801, study PRJEB7988) | marine metagenome | biome: marine biome (ENVO:00000447); feature: marine epipelagic mixed layer (ENVO:xxxxxxxxx); material: "saline water (ENVO:00002010), including plankton (ENVO:xxxxxxxx)" | depth 120 m | reverse complement strand
GCAAGTTCACGAACTTCTATTCCTCCAGCCCGGTCTGCACTCCTTCGCGAGCCAGCCTGATGACCGGTTGTTATCCGCGCCGGGTTGGGATGCATGAAGACTTTACCGGGCATTGGGTGCTCATTCCGCGCAGTCGACGCGGGCTTCATCCGGATGAACTGACAGTTGCCGAGGCCTTGAAGGCCAAAGCATATGCGACCGCCTGCATCGGCAAGTGGCACCTGGGCGATCAGCCGGAACACCTCCCGACCAACCACGGCTTCGACGAGTACTTCGGCATTCCGTACTTCAACGACATGCAGCAGGCCAGGCGGGGTGATCCTCCCTTGCCGGTGGTTTGGCAGGAGACAGTCGTCCAAGCGCCGGCCAACCAGGCGACCTTGACCAAGCGATACACGCAGGAAACCATTCGAACCATTCTTCGTCCACCTCCCGCATACCTTCCCGCATACCTTCCCGCATCTTCCGCTGTACGCTTCGAAGGACTTTCACGGCCGCAGTCACAACGGTCGGTACGGGGACACCGTGGAAGAAATTGACTGGTCGACCGGGGAGATTCTAAAGGCGCTTAACCGGCTGAAATTGTCGGACAGCACGATCATCATCTTCACGTCGGACAATGGATCCAATGGGTGCAGTGGCGGATCAAACGCGCCATTGGCCGGTGCGAAGGGATCTACCATGGAAGGTGGCATGCGGGTTCCCATGGTCGTTCGCTGGATGGGGCGGATTCCCGCGGGAACGATCTGCAACGAGTTGACCACGACCATGGATATTCTTCCGACCTTCTGCAGTCTGGCGGACACCAAGGGGCCAGCGCGCGAGATCGACGGACACGACATCAGTGACCTCCTGCTCGGCAAGGCGGTTGCCAGGTCGCCCTATGAGGCGTTCTACTATTATCGCCGTCGGCAATTGCAGGCCGTGCGTATGGGGTCTTGGAAGTATCATTTGGAATTGAAGGTCACCCATCCGCGTTGGACCACGCCCGAAGTGCTGGGCAAGGGGCGTCCAGCGAAATTGGTCAATCTGAACGACAATCTTGCCGAGAACAAAGACCTGAGCAGCGCACGTCCCGACATCGTGAAGAAGATGAAACGGCACGTTGCCCGAGCGATGAAGGAACTGGGCAATGACGACCAACCTGGGTGTGGGCAACGCCCCGCCAAGACGCTGGCTTCATCCAAGCCGATGTTGCTTCCACGGTGAGTTTCGCCCCAGCCGTTGAGAAGTTCCTCCTAACACAATCCCTTTAGGAACTTGGCGGTTTCCGCGGCAGCTGAAGTCGGGCTCGATCCGTCTTCCGGAGCGGATTGATGCACGGTGACCGGTCCGTCGTAACCAACCTTCTGCAGGCCTTCGAACACTGAAGAAAAGTTGATACCACCTGGATCAGGAATCTCGATGATATCGAAGGAGATGGGGCCGTGCGTCCACGTGTCCAGAGTGATCGCGCCGTCAGTTTTTAGAAGTTGGTTCTGGAGATAGACGTTCTTGATCCAAGGTGCCAGGCGTTCGATCGTGGTTGGACCGTAATCCTGGCGGCATTCCTCAAGGTTGGCGGCTTCGTAGATGAGTCCGAAGTTTGACCGATCGATTTCGCGGAGGCGGGTTTCGATCTGATCCACGGTTTCGAAGAGGCTTTGCACGTGGCATTGATGAACGAGGGTCAGGTTGCGTTCCTTGGCTTCGTCGGCGGCTTTTTGTGCGGCTGCGATGTCGTCTTCGGTCTTGATGCAAACGCGAACAAGGGAGGCACCCAATTTATCCGCAAGGCCGAGGTAGGGTGTGATGTCGTGCAGGCAGTTCGGACCGCGTGCGTTGTTGTACACGATGTCAAAGTCGCCGGAGATCATGGTCACTCCCAAGCCGCGATCCTTGATCGTGCTGGCGGCCTGATCCACGTCTTCCGCAGGTGTGTGGATGCCGATTTGCGAACCTCGCATGCAAAGAGCTTCATAACCGGCATCGACCGCGAGGTCACAGAGTTCGGGAAGCGTCATGATCGCTTCCTTCTTGGAGAGAAAACCTTCGGCGATGCGACAGGAGACGGAGAGTTTCATGGTGGATTTTATCGCTGATTCAAGAGTCGGATGAACTCCTTCAATACTTCGGTATTTTCCGCGTATCCGCGGCCGGCGACGACCGCTTCGTATCCATCTTCGGGCAATCGATAATAGGCGTAGAAGGTATCCAGCACTTCCGTGTCGTCGCCAATGGGCATCAGGATCTTGGACATGACGGCGTTCAGGGAGTGGGGGGCTTGTCCGGATCATTCGTTGGCTTCGGTCCCGGTAACAGCCAACTGGCGAGCACGCCGACGAGGACGATGGAACTCGTTCCCAGGATGATGGTCATAAACGAGTGCAATGGATTCACCATTCCGCCGACCGCGGCTTTCCAGCCTTCGGTCTTGGAAAGCGACATCCACATGATCAGGAGAACGCCAACGGTTGCCGCGACGACGGCGTGTGGATTGCGTGCCTTTCGGGAAATTAATCCAAGCAGGAAGAGCCCAAGCATGCCACCGGTAAAGATGCCCTGCAGTTTCCACCAGGCATCGAGCGCACTCTTCACGTTAATCATCGCAAGCGCGGTGAAGGTGCCGGCAATACCCACGACCAGCGTGGCCGTGTAGAGCACGCGCATGGATTGGCGGTCGTCGGCGTCGGGATTGAAGTAACGCTTGTAGATGTCGCAGAGGAACAGCGTCGCCGAGCTGTTGAGGCTCGTGTCCATGCTGCTCATCGCAGCTGCGAAGATGGCCGCGATCAACAGGCCGGCCAATCCGATGGGGAGTTTGTTGACGATGAAATGAGGCAGCACCTTGTCGCCGATGTCCTTGGCTTCCAGGGTGGCGGCTTTCTGCGCGATCGATGCATCCGTCACTTCAACATTGTCCCGTGCCAGTTCGGTGGCCGCGACCTGCGCTTTCACTTCGTTCAACATTTCCGGGTTCGTCTGGTAGAGGCTGAACAAGCCCGTGCCGATGAAGAAAAACAGCGCGGAGACGATCGGGAAAAGGAGTGTTGCGAACCACACGCTGAACTTGGCGTCCCGATCCGATTTTGCCGTGACGTAGCGTTGCACGAAGCTCTGGTCGATGCCGAAGTTCTGCAGGTTGATGAACACGCCGTAGATGAGCACGATCCAGAATGTCGGTGCGACAGCAGTGAACGAGGCCGGGCTGAGTTCGAAGCCGCCGAGGCTGAACTTGTCGTTCTCTTTTGCGATTTCAAACAACTGACCGGAGCCTTCCGGCATCCCCGTCAGGATGAGCGACGCGCAGAAAATCGCGCCTGCCACGAGCACAATACTCTGGATGACGTCCGTCCAGATCACCGCCTCGATTCCACCCAGCAGCGTGTAAAGCGTCACCAGGATGCCGGTGATGAAGATGATCCACACAACGCTCCAACCCGTCAGCGGTGCGAGTGCGAGTGCGACGAGGTAGAGGATGGTTCCAATGCGCGCGAGTTGAGAGAGGAGGTAGCATACCAAAGCGTAGGTTCGCGCCCATGGCCCAAAACGTTTCTCCAAATGGTAATACGCAGACACCTCTTCACCACTGCGATAGAGCGGGATGAACCATCGAACGGCGATCACGGCTGCGATGGGAAGCGACAATCCGAAGACCCATGAATTCCAGGTGCCACCGTAGGCCTTACCCGTGTTGCCGAGGAAACCAATGCTGCTGACGTAGGTGCCGAAGATCGAAAGACCGACGGCCCAGCCGGGCAGGGAGCGCCCCGCGGCCATGAACTCATTTGGCTTGCGGCTCTTGCGGGCGAACCAACACCCGAGCCCAAACACGCCCGCCATGTAAAGGAGCAGGACGAGCAGATCAACGGTGCGCAATTGCATGTTCACAGTTTGCTGAGTGGGTTGCCGCGTTCCTTCAACGGGTATTCTACGTGTGCGCCGCCTTGACGATGGGATTCGAAAACCCCGCAGACCATCTCGACGGTCACCGCACCTTGTTTGGCGTTGCAGAGCGGTTCGCGGTCTTCATCCACGGCAGCTATCAGATCGCGAATCGCAAGTACGTGATTGTGCACGTTTGCGATTAACTGTGGATTGGATTCCTTCTTCCCGGCGCCGGCGGAAGTGATCGGAATCCTGGGTTTGGAACGCGAGGCAGGATCGAAGGGATTGCCGGGGCTCAACCACGCAACCGGATCGCGATCGATGTGAACGCTGATCGTCCCCTTTGTTCCGACGAGATGCGTCGCATATCCTTTCTTGTTCGAACCGTCATTGGGAAAGGTCGTGTAGTGTGCGGCCAAGCCGTTCTTCATGCGCCAGCGCGCGTGGATTTCGTTCGCTGCCAGCACGCCCAGACCCTCCGCGCCGACTTTGACGTCACGGCGAGTGACAGGCTTTCCGTTTTGCAACAACAAGCCGGAGCAGGATTGAGGTTCGCCGGCGAAGTAGTGGAAGAGGTTGAAGATGTGCGTTCCGAGAACCCACAAATCTTGACCTCCTCCGCGATGATCGCCGAGTCCGTGGCCGCGCAATTCAAGCAGGCGGCCAATCCTCCCATCGGCGACGAGCTTGTCGATAATGGAAAGCACCGGATGGTAGCGGTTGCGATGGGCAACGGCGATCTTGGCGCCACGTGCTTGGGCCGCCCTGAGGATCTGGTCGGCTTCGGCTGGCGTGCGGCAAAAGGGTTTTTCGACGTAGAGCCCGCGTGCGCCGGATTCGATTGCGGCGAGCGTCATGTCCAGGTGTTGATCCGCGTGGCGGGGCGCGACTGAGACGAATTCAGGTTTCACCTCTCGCAACATCTTTCGATAATCGCTGAAGCCTCGTTTGATCTTCAATCGACCGAGGGCTTTCTTCAGTCCGGCGTCGTGCGCATCGGCCACGGAAACGATTTCCGCGCTGCCAATCTTCTGCCAAACTACGTCCAGACCATGTCCGTAGTTGCCCCGGCCGGTGTGGCCGATGACGGCGACACGTCGTGGTTTTTCTGCAGCCATCAACGGGGCGGCTGCCAAGGACGCGGATGCGCCCAGGAATGTTCGGCGATTCATGGGCGGAAGGTATTGAGGACAGGGGGCGGGAGGTCAATAGCGGGTTGGGGGAGCCCGTCGAACGTTGCACATTCGAGAAGTCCGCAGCATCCGCTAAAATTGATTTTTTGGCGCGCTTGTTACAGAAGCGCGGACCGGGCCCGGGTTCGTATTGGCGCGTCAGGCCACTACGCGCCGGCACTCGCTGCAATGGTGTGGGATGCGCCCATTAAGCAGGTTTTCCAAATGCAACTTGTCTCCCCGGCAGCAACGGATAGGCTCGCACAGGATAATGAACGAAGCTCTGGAGAACGAAATCAAGGCAATCGAGCGGCCACATCAACGTCTGATGTATTACAACTTGGTGGCCTGTCTGGCCTTGGGGCCGTTCTTCATCTTTGCGCTGATACCGTGGACGATTCGCTACTGCACCATGCGCTATCGCATCACGGATGAATCGATCTCAATGCGTTGGGGCGCGATGTTTCGCAAGGAGGTGATTCTGAACTACAGCCGGATTCAGGATATCCACCTCCGTTCCAATGCAGTGGAGCGCTGGTTTGGTTTGTCACGCATCCAGATTCAGACGGCCAGTGGAAGCGCCGGCGCGGAGATGACGCTGGAGGGGCTATTGCAGTTTGAGGATGTCAGGAACTTTCTTTATCAGCGGATGCGAGGAGTCAAGGACGGCGCGAAGTCCGGGCAATCCGCACCTCAGATTTCCTCCGGTGAACTGGTTCAAACCCTTCAGGATGTCGGGGCCGAACTGCGTTCGCTTCGTGAGCTGATTCACAAACGCATGCCGCCGGACCGGCCCGATGTTTGACTGGTTTCGCGAATTGAGCCGGCGGGCGTGCAAGATCCCCCCGCCACCGGAAGCGCCCGCGGGTTCGCCTGAATCGGTGAAGATCTTTCGTGCCGCGCCTAACTTCTATCGTCAACGCATCATGTTCTGGTGCCTGGGCCAGATCGGTTTCGTCTTTGTGATCGGAGTGACGCTCGGGCCGTCCATCCTGAAGTGGTCGGGTTCGGGCTGGCCGGAATTGAAGCTGCCGGGGGATGAGTTTTGGGGCTGGTTTGTGGAGCTGGGCATCGGTGCGGCAGTTCTCAGTTACGTTGCGCAGTTGCCATTTTCGTTTGCCCTGGTGCGCCTCGATTACGAACTGCGTTGGTACATCGTCACCGATCGCTGTCTGCGAATCCGGCACGGAGTGTGGCGGGTGGAGGAGAAGACCATGAGCTTCGCCAACATTCAGGAAGTGAACGTTCAACAAGGCCCGGTGCAACGAATGCTTGGCATCTACAATCTCATGGTGCGATCGGCCGGTGGTGGTGCCATGCCGACGAGACAATCAGGGCCTGGCGAAAATCCGTTCGAAGATCTGCATATGGGCGTCTTTCAAGGCATCGACAATGCGGAGGAAGTCCGCGATTTGGTCCTGAATCGATTGAAGGCCTTTCGAGATTCCGGCCTCGGGGATCCGGATGACTTGCAGGCGAGTCAAGCCAGCGCAGATGAACCTCAATGCAGTTCGTTGGACGCAGCGAGGGAAATGCTTGCTGAAGCTCGTTTGCTGACGAAATCCATTCGGCAAAGAAAAGGATTGTTCGTCGGGTCGCCTTAGCGGGTCGCCATTCCCTCACCCACCCCCGGTATTCCTCTTCGCCCACTCGTGGACGCCTCACCGGCATTGATTGCCCACGACTTTTTCTTCCCCCCGCTGACTGAAGCACTGTTGCCATGAGAATCACATTGACGACCCGTATTGTCGCAGTGTTTGTGGCGATATGCACAACCAGCTTGCTCGCTGCGGACGCGAAGACGGACGAGATCTATGATACCTGGCACATGGTGGAGTTGCAGGAACCCATTGACTCCAAGCCCACTCCTGCTGATGCAAAGCTGTTTTTTGTCTTCAAGAAGGACCGATCAGTCACGCTCTACGGCGACCATCTTCCCACGGGCAAGCTGGAAGGGATGATCCGACAAGGAAGGTGCTGAAGTTCAAGAAGGTGGAAGCGAAGCACCAGGTTCGCAGCTACAAGATTGAGAAAGGACGGTTTGCGATCGTGTCGGATGACGGTTCGGCCATGTTCTTCGAAAAGAAGAGGTAATCGGTTTGAACGCGGGTTGTTTCAAACCGCAGATTGCGATTCACTCGGAGCATGACCCGGTTGATTTCTGCACTTCTGCTATTCGCATTGGCCTGCGCTTCGGCTGCGGTAGCCAGGCCGAACATCCTGATCATCGTGGCGGACGATCTGGGTTGGGCGGATGTCGGCTATCACGGTTCGACGATCGCGACGCCGAACATTGATCGGCTTTGCCGCGAGGGGGTGGAGCTGAATCGCCATTACGTTTCCCCCGTATGCACGCCCACGCGGATCGGGTTATTGACCGGGCGGTACTGGAGTCGCTTTGGAAACACCGGCCCGAACAACGAACGCTGCTTGCCCTGGGAAACGGAGACGCTGGCAACTGCGCTTCGTTCACGCGGTTACGACACCTGCATCACGGGCAAATGGCACCTCGGGTCCCTGCCGGAATGGGGACCTCGGCAGTTTGGTTTCACTCACAGTCATGGTTCGCTGGCCGGTGGAGTGAATCCGCTGAATCACTTCTACAAGCACGGGAAGTACATGAAGACCTGGCATCGCAACGATCGCCTGATTGAAGAGGAAGGTCATGCAACGGATCTGATTGCGCGGGAAGCAATTCGATACATTCGCATGGAGCGGGACGGACCGTTCTTTGTCTACGTTCCCTTCACCGCAGTGCACACTCCGTTCCTGGAGGAGAAGCGTTACCTCGAAGCGGTGAAACACATTCCGGATGACCGGCGATTCTTCGCGGCATGTCTCGTGCATCTCGATGAGAAGATCGGGGAGATCATCAAGGCCGTAGATGACAGCGGACAGCGAGATAACACACTCATCCTTTTCTTCTCGGACAACGGCGGGCAGAACCCAAGTTCGGATGACAGCCGTCGTTATCCGGACACCAAACCCACTTCCAAATTCAAGGGAATGAACACGCCATTGCGCGGATGGAAAGTCCAAACCTATGAAGGTGGAATGCGTGTGCCGGCATTTGTCAACTGGCCCGGCACATTGAAACCCGGACGCAGCGACGCGCTCCTGAGCGTCACCGACTGGATGCCCACCCTGTGTGCCCTGACAGGCTTCAAGCCAACGGCGAATCTGAAGTGGGACGGACGCAACATCTGGCCGATGATCCGAGACCCATCAAAGGCGAATCGTGATCGGACATTGTATTGCAAAGGACCGGGAGGGCGCACCCGCATGGTCATTAATGACGGATGGAAGTTGATCGAGATCAAGAACGGCGAACGATTCGAACTCTATCATCTCGATGACGATCCGAACGAGGAACGCGATCTGTTTCATTCCGAACCCGACGAGGTGGATAAGATGAAACGTATCCTCGCACGGGAGCGAAAGGCGGATGATGACGCCAGGCCTGATCCGAAGAGGAAGAATCCGAGTCCGGTCTGAGAGGCACGCGGGGGATGCCTCAAACAATCTCGGTCGGGCATTCGGGCAGGGCGTCGAGAAACACCTGTCCATAGCGCTTGGCCAGCACGCGATTGTCCAGGATGGCAACAATTCCCTGGTCGGATCCCGTCCGAATAAGTCGGCCGACGCCTTGCCGAAATTTCAAAACGGCCTCCGGCAATGAGAATTCCGCGAAGGCATTTCCTCCGCGTGCTTCAATCGACTCGATTCTCGCCTCAATGAGCGGATGATCCGGGACGGCGAAGGGCAACCGTGTGATGATGACATTGCTCAGAGCCTCGCCCGGCACGTCCACGCCTTGCCAGAAACTGTCGGTGCCGAACAGAACGGAGTCAGTGTGTTCCTTGAAGTTTTCGAGCATTGTCGATCGAGGCGTGCCCGTTCCCTGAATGTAGCAGGGAAGTCCCAGTTCATTGAAGAATGGTTCCATCGCTTCCCCGAGTTCGTGCATGAGCTTGAAGTTGGTGAACAGCACGAAGGCCTTGCCGTGGGTCTGCTGGATGAAACCCTTGATGTTTTTCTCCAGCGCGTCGCGATAACCTGAGTCGCGGGGATCGGGCATCTTCCCGGCGATGTAGATCTTCATCTGCTCGGGGTAAACGAAGGGCGATCCGAGTTGGAGGTGGGTTGCGCGCTCACCACCGATGCGCGAGGCGAAATAATGGAGTGCCTTGGTCTGAGGCTGAGTTTGGGCTTGCAGCGAGTCGTCGGTGAGCCGATTCGGAACGCGTGAAACCTCCTCCGGTGTCGGTATGTGTTCTTCCTCCGGATCACTCTGCTTTTCGCCCTCGGTCGCCAGTGTGGCGCTGGTCATGATGACCGAGGTGTTGCTCGCGAAAAGGCGCCACCGCAGGTACTCGGCGACGTCAATCGGCGCGGCATTCAGGGAAACGCTCTGCCCCATCTTGCCGCTGCGTTCCACCCAATAGACCTGCTGCTCGCTGGTTTGGGCAAGGAATTCACCGATGCCGATTCTCAACTCAGCGAGGCGTCGGTTGCACTCCGAGAGTTCCAGAGCCGTGTCGCGATCTTCCGACGTCTTGATGAGATTGCTGACGGATTCGCGAAGCTGTTGAAGTGGCAAGGTGACATTGTCATCAACGATTTCGGGATTCCGGATGCGTAGTTCCTTCCAATCACGATTGCTGCCTCGATCACGCGCTTGTGTTTTGTGCAACCCGTCGCACGCATCCTCCACCAGATCGAAGAATTTGTCCGACTCGGTGAGCAGTTGGCCAACCATCTTGACCGCGCGGCCTTCGTGCATGCTGGCCAGCAATCCTTTACCCGAGCGGGGGTTCCACAGTCGATTCAATGCAAAGCGAACCTGTCCGCTTGAGAGGCTCAGTCCGATGTTCTTTGAGGCAACCTGTTCCGTCGTATGTGCCTCATCGAATATGACAAAGTCGTTCTTGAAAAGGATACCGTCGGTTTCGTGTTCCTCGATGTCGGGCAGGAGCGTGAAGAAGAGCGTGTGATTGAGGACGAGCACGTCCGCGGAAAGGATCTTGTTCCGTGCTCGCTGAAAGTGGCAGATCTCGTGGTCCTTGCCGAAGTCGGATTGGTAGCCGCAGATCTTTGGCGAGCACAGCCCGCGTTCGCTGCAGACCTGCGACCAGACCTTCGGGTCGGGTTCGATGTCGAAGTCGGAGAGGCTGCCAACATTGTGTTCCTTCACATAGGCTTCAATGCGTTTGAGTTCCTCGACTTCAGGTGAGGTGAAAAGTTGATCTGCGGTACGGAGCGCCTTGTCCAGGCGACGTGTGCAGAGGTAATTCCCTCGCCCCTTCAACATCGTGTAGGAGAAGTCGATGTCCAGCACCTGGTCCAGCATGGGCAGGTCTTTTTCGACCAGTTGTTCCTGAAGGTTGATCGTGTGCGTGCTGATGATCGCTTTCTTCTTTTCCGCGACGGCATGGATGATCGAGGGCACGAGGTATGCGAGGCTTTTGCCAACGCCGGTTCCGGCTTCAACGAGAAGATGTGTCTTGCCCGATAGCGCACGCGCAACGGCAACGGCCATCTGCTGCTGTTGCGGCCGGTATTCGAAGTTGCTGGCCTGGGAGAGCAGTCCGTCCTCCGAGAAGATCTGCTCGGTGCGTCCGACCAGATCGATGGACGATCCGCCGGGTTCTGTTTCTACGGGACCAATCATGCAAATCCCGGTGGCCGCACTTACTTGCGCAGTTCAACGATCTCGATCGCTGCCTTGTTCTTCACAATGCGGTCGGCATCGACCACGCCCCGCCAGTTCGTGGTGGGATACATCATGGTGTTTCGTCCAATGATGCTCCCGGGGTTCAGCACTGAATTGCAGCCGATGTCCGTGTGGTCGCCAAGTAGAGCGCCAAACTTCCTTAAGCCGCTGTCGACCTTCTCGCCGTTGATGTTGAGCACGACGTTTCCGGGAACCACCTTCAGATTCGAAATGATCACCCCGGCACCGAGATGTGCCTTGTGCCCGAGCACCGCATCACCGACGTAATTGAAATGTGGAACCTGGCAGTCGTTGAAGAGCAGGCTGTTCTTGAACTCGCAGGAGTTTCCGATCACGCATCCGTCTCCGATGATCACATTCTCCCGGATATAGGCGCCGTGACGGAGCTCACAATTCTTGCCGATCCAAGCCGGTCCTTTGATCATCACTCCGTCTTCCACGACCGTTCCCTCGCCGATGTAAACTTCCTCACCGATCCAGGCGCCACCAGTGCAGGAATTCTTCAACTCTGGCTTCAAGTTGTCCTCCAGATACTCCTTGATTCTGGGCAACACGTCCCAAGCACGCTCGCACTCTTCGAAAACGACTGAATGTTCAGTCTGGCTGATATCGAAGAGATCCTCAGGTTTGATCATCTCTTGAGGCTGAAAAAAAACTGTCCGCTGAGCAACGCAAAACCTCGGAATACGAGACAATACGACCCAAGCGTGTCTGAAATCGTCCGAAGGTTAAGAAATCCTCCTAAAACATCGCGAATGGCTCGCGCACTGTTTCTTCTGGCGCACGATTTCCGCACATGATTCGATCGCGTTAAACCCGGCGCAATCGGCTGTGCTACAGGAATTAACGGATTGACTTTGAAAGTCTGATTTGTACGGTGCAGAACAGTTGCGGAGCACAAAACAACCGACGAACTATCGAAATCTATGAACTCCCTTTTTAGATCAAACTTGACCAAATTTGGCACGTTTCTGGTCGCTGGCTTCGTGTTCACGGCGTTGCCTGCCTATGGCAAGGCGGGCTATGCGGTCGTGAAACGTGTGGTTGGCCAGGCCAGTTACACCAGCGCAGCCGGGGGAGGCGCGCTGAAGGAGAAGATGACCTTGTTTCAAGGATCTCGAATTACCACCGGACCGGGTTCGTATGTGGATTTGGATCTGGGTGTGAATGGTGATGCCCTGCGGGTTGAAGCCGACAGCACGGTGTCGCTTACGATGCTCACGAACCGACGCGTCAGCAATCGCCGCAGTGTGGTAAACACCCAGATGAACGTCACCCGGGGTTCAGTCGTTGCCAACGTCGTGCGCAAACTTTCCCGCTCTTCCCGATACAACATCCGCACTCCGAGCGGCGTGGCGGGCATTCGTGGCACCTGTATCCAAGCAGGCCTCAGCGGAACCATCGCGTTGGTCGGGCAGGTGACATTCACTCCTCTCGCCGGCGGTGGCGTGCAGATTATCATTCCCGGTTTCGTCATGACTGCCGGTGCAAACCAGCCAGTTCGAGCGGGTGTGGCGCAGGTGAGAGGCGTGGCTCAGACGGCAGTTCAATCTACTGCCAATGCTGGAACAGCTCAGATGGTTTCAACGTCGGTTCAGGCCTTTGCAACTGCGGTCGCTGCGATTGCGACTGACGCGGCTGCACAGTCCGTCGCCAATCAGCCTGCGCAGCAGCAGAGTCAGGCAATCGTCGAAGCCTCGCAACAGGCCGCGGAACAAATCGTTCCCGAACTGATCAGCGCCATTCAACAGGCCGCCAACAACGCGCCTCCTGAGATCCAACAACAGGTTCAGACCGCTGTTCGTGCAGTCCAAGCGCAAGCCCAGCAGGTTGCCATGACAGTGGCCGCTGTCGCTGCCGGTCATACAGCAGCGAACAATGGTGCCACCCCGCAACAAGCCCAACAGATTGCCACGCAGGCGGCTGCGCAGACTCAAGTTCAAACTCCGACAGCGACTCCAACTCCTGGCGCTCCGCCAACTCCCGGCGCACCTCCACCTCCACCACCTCCTACTCCGCAGCAGGTTGTGGCAACGATTCCACAGGCCGTGTTCACACCACCTCCGCCGACAGCACCGAATGCGCCGCGAGTGGTTGTTCCGCCCGTTGAAGTCATTCCTCCCGTTCCAGTCGATCAAAACATTGTTGGCCCGGGTGCGGGACCGCCTCCTACACCACCACCACCACCACCACCACCTCCGGCCGATCCGACCGGTCAGCCTGTGATTACTGGTATTCTTGGTGGCAACAGGACGGCCAACAACCCGGTCGCGAACTGATCCAATTGCGCCTTTTCCACGACCCGGAGCGACCTTGAGTTGCTCCGGGTTTTCTGTTTACCTACGCGCCAGTGTTCAAGAATTTCCGCTTTGTTCCCGTACTGCTTGCCATTGGGGCCACCGCGTCGGTTTGTTTTATTCAATCCATGCGGTTCTGGCGGGAGACGGCAAGCGGAGCTGAACGCCTGGAACTGGTCACATACGATTGGCGAGTCCAGCACGCGCTGGATTACAACCCACCCATCGCCACCAACCTCGCCTTTCTTGGAATCTCCGATCGAACGATCAAATCGGTCAAGCGGGCCAATGAAGATCTCCAGCTTCCGAAAGGGCACGGGCTTTATTGGCCCCGGCACATCTTCGGGCGGGTGGTTCGTGAACTGAACGCGCAGGGAGCCCGCGGGATCGGATTTGACGTTCTGTTCTCGGATCGCCGCGACGATCTGGACGGCTACACCAACACCGTCGTCTTCACGAATGCGGTTGGCGTTCTCGAAACCAATCAGATTGGTTTGAGCTCAGATGATTTCTTCATCGATCAGATCGTGCGTGGAAGAAACGTCGTTCTCGCCTGCACGCCGGGGTTGCCTCCGCACGATGATTTCCTGTTCTCCGCCAAGGTCGGGGACATCTCCTCACGCCCCGATAGCGATGGTGTACTGAGACGTGCCAAGCCGTATCAGCACTATCGTTTGTGGGATGTCGATATCGAACAACAGCTGGGGGACAAGTACACGATTGACTTGTTCCAGCATGTGACGATCGAGACCAACGCAATCTTGTTCGTCAACACGGATGTGACCTACCGGCTTCCTCTGACCAATCGGGGAGCAGGCACAAACATGTACTTTGACCTGAAGAAACTCACGACAGATCATCTGCCCGAATACGCGGACTCGATCACCGAGGAGATTCGATGGAGGTTGCCATTTGAGGAGTTTCGCATGTGGCCCATGGGAATCGTGATGGCCGCGATGGAACTGGGATTGGATCTCAAGAATGCTGAAATTCGCAAGGACGAGATCTACCTCCCCGGCACCAACGGTGTGAATCGCACGATCCCGCTCGATCACGAGGGCCATCTCATCATCGATTGGGCCGTGCCTTTCGATGAGAACCTGATCAAGGTGGACGGGCTGGAGTATCAGGTGTTGAACGACCGGGATCGTGAGTTGGGGAATCAGCTTGGCGCGGAGGAACTCCACAGATTCAAGGATCGTCTCGTTTTCATTGGATCCTCAGCCACCGGGAACGAGCTGACCGATCGCGGCGCAACGCCACTCGGGCATGACCAGATCCTCGTTTCCAAACATTGGAACATCGCGAGCATGGTCATCACCGGGCAATTCATTCGGCGAAGCGAACTGGGAACGGAGATGTCCATCATCATCCTGATGGGACTTTTTGCGACGCTGCTCACCTTCGCAACCCGGCCACCATGGTCGACGCTGGGAATGGTCGTGGTCGCCGTCTTCTATTCGTGGTGGTGCGTCGAACACTTCAAGCTGGACCGTCTATGGCTCCCCTTGGTGACTCCCATTGGCGGAGGCTTGTTCGGCACACACTTCGTGATCATGACCTACCGCTGGGTATTCGAGAACCAGGAACGCCAGCGAATCAAGGGCGTGTTCTCCAAACTGGTTTCTCCAAATGTGGTGAACACTCTGCTCCAACAGAAGGAAGTTCATCTCGGCGGTTCACAGCAGGAAATCACGGTGTTCTTCTCGGACGTTCGTGGATTCACAACGCTTACCGATGAGATGCAAAAATATGCGGACGAGTTTGTGAAGGACAACAACCTGTCCGGCCAGGAGGAGAGACTCTTCCGCAGCAAGAACGCCGCTGAAACCCTCGAAACGGTTAATACCTATCTGGCGACAATTGCCGATCAGATCAAGAAACACGATGGAACATTGGACAAATACATCGGTGATTGTGTGATGGCCTTCTGGGGAGCTCCAACCCCCAATGATGCACACGCGGTCTCCTGCGTTCGCGCAACGATTGATGCGCAACTGGCCATGCACGAATTGAACATCGTTCGCAAACAGGAAAACGTTCAGATCGAGCTGGAGAACGAACGTCGTGTCGCTCGCGATGAACCACCCATTCCGTTGAAGAGACTGCTTGTGATGGGCAGCGGGGTGAACACCGGAACTGCGTTCGTGGGCCTGATGGGTTCGGAGGCACACATCTTCAACTTCAGCGTATTCGGTCGTGACGTGAATATCGCTTCACGGCTGGAAGGAGTTTCCGGAAGAAGTCGAATCATCATTGGGGAATCAACTTATGGTCATCTGAAGAAACACGATCCGGAACTGGCCAAGACCTGTACGGTCGCCGAAGAGAGCCCGGTAAAGGTGAAGGGCATCGAAAATCCGGTGGTGATATACGAGGTGCCCTGGAGAATCTATCTGCCCGAAAACAGGCCGGAGCAACCCATACTCCAACAACTGCCGACCGGTGTGGAGGCTCCGAAGGTCAGGGGCGTCGTCTCCGATCGCCCGGCCGATTACGGGGAACAGAAAAAGCAAGAATCACAGGAGCCCTGAGTCATGTCCCTCAAGGTCAATCTGATCAATCTTCGCAAGAAGAGCGAACAACTGTCGGGAGAATTACCGGTCGAGGAAATCGGCTTGGAGTCCTGCGACGAGATGATCGCGTTCAAACAACCCGTCGAATATGACCTGACTGCCGAGTGGCTGGACAAGAGCGTCCTCGTTCAGGGGGGCGTGGAAGCCCCCATCGATTGTGAATGCGTCCGCTGCCTGCAGCCCTTCGTCACCTCGGTGATTCTCACCGGATATGCGCTGCATTTGCCGGTTTCCGGGGAAGAAGCGGTCGAGATAATTGATGACTGCGTAGACTTGACTCCGTTTTTGCGCGAGGATATCTTGCTCGGTCTTCCACAGCATCCACTGTGCCGAAGCGACTGTGAAGGATTGAAACAAGACGAATCCGAGCAGTCGGAAACCGGGTCGAAAGGATCGGTCTGGTCTGAATTGGACAATCTGAAATTTGACAACGAATAGTTATGGGCGCACCCAAACGTAAACCCTCTCGAAGCAAACGCCGAATGCGACAGGCCTACAACAGCGTCATGACGCTGCCTCAAACCTCGAGCTGCCCGCAATGTGATGCACCTTACATCCCCCATCGGGTGTGCCCCTCCTGCGGATTCTACAAGGGCCGCCAGGTCATCAACGTCGACGCGCTCGGTTAAGGCAACTCTCTTCGACGGCGCGGACTGATCAAGTCCGCGCCCTTTTTTGTCTATGCGAATCGCTGTCGATGTCATGGGCGCCGATCACGGAAGTGGCGTGATTGTGGATGGCACCCGCATGGCATTGGAAGCGAACCCGGGCATCACGGAACTTCTTCTTGTTGGCGACGAGGAACAGATTTCAACGCACTGCTCCAAGTCCGGTTTCAAGGACCCACGCGTTCGCATCGTCCATGCGTCCCAAGTGTTGACGATGGAGGACAAACCCATCGACGCATTGCGGAAGAAGAAGGACTGCTCGATCGCCCGCGCGATTGAGCAGGTGAAATCCGGTGATGCGGATGCCGTCGTTTCCCCAGGCAACACCGGTGGTATTCTCAGCGCGGGAACAATTCGATTGCGGGCGCTTCCTGGCATCAGTCGTGCAGCCATTGCCACGGTCATTCCGGAACCGGAAAACGAATTCGTGCTCCTGGATGCCGGCGCGAACACCGAATGCAAAGGGTTGCATCTCGCAGAGTTTGGAGTGATGGGCAGCATCTACTCGCAGCAGATCCTCGGCAAACCCAAGCCCAGGGTGGGTGTGCTCAGCAACGGGACCGAGGAGATGAAGGGCAACGAATTGACCCAGGATGCGCACCGCATTCTCAGTCGGCTCGATCTGAATTACATTGGCAATGTCGAAGGCCATGACCTCTTCAAGAATCGGGTTGATGTGGTTGTTGCCGATGGCTTTGTCGGAAACATCGTCCTGAAGACCTGTGAGAGCATGGCCAAGGCGATGTTCGCCTGGCTCAAGACCGAACTGACCGCAAATCCGAAACGAAAGCTTGGCGCCTTGCTCGCGAAGGAAGCATTCAAGTCCTTGAAGCACAAACTCGATGCCGAAAACTACGGCGGAGCGCCATTGCTTGGCTTGAAAGGAATCGTCATCAAGGCGCACGCATCCGCGTCCGAGCGCGCGATCATGAATGCCGTCCATAC
>CEUN01020554.1_pt1 | contig 17294 bp, 11 predicted proteins | sample 361501 | NCBI WGS metagenome assembly CEUN01 (sample SAMEA2622801, study PRJEB7988) | marine metagenome | biome: marine biome (ENVO:00000447); feature: marine epipelagic mixed layer (ENVO:xxxxxxxxx); material: "saline water (ENVO:00002010), including plankton (ENVO:xxxxxxxx)" | depth 120 m | reverse complement strand
GAATATCCAGTGATCGGCATTCGGGCAGCTAGTTCTGCAAACACTAGAGCTACGAGCAACTGACCAACCGTAACAATCGGCCACATCCAGATGCCTACAGGTCCGGACGTGTCCAACATGGTGTCGTAGTTTGCAAAAATCCCTGTAGTGATCGAGATGAAGGAAAATGCGACAGCGAATGAACCAAAAAGCCGAATCGTGCGACGAAGTTCCTGTGAATAACGGAACGTCGACATTGTTTGCTGATCTGAGTCGGAGCTATGGGTTGGTTTGATCATGTGTCTACAGGCGATAGGCTAGGGCGAGCTGGCTACATTTTAAACAATAGGCTGCGTTAATGTTCAAAAGGCCTGTGGTAGTGCATTAGTATGGTTTGAAATAAATCGGAGCAGTCAGACCATTTGCCTTTAATTCGTATACCCCGGTCCAGATGCTTACTAGTCGAAGTCCGGCATAAACGGTGGAGCGATCGACCACCATCGTCGTAAAGTTTCGTCAGAATCCTTGTCAGCAATGTAATCCTTGTTCAAAAAATGAAACTTCCAGTGATAGAACGTATCCTGATCGGTTTCTCCGAAAATCGCATCCTTTACATAGTCCTGCCCGCCAAATAACATATCCTCACCGGTACCGCCAAATAGCGTATCTCGGTGGGAGCCTCCATTTAGGCCGTCGTTACCAGCATCGCCATAGAGCCGATCCTTGCCGTGACCACCGTCCATCATGTCATCACCAATATTTCCAAATAGCAGGTCATTTCCTTCGCTACCAAATATATGGTCATGATATGTATGGTCGTCGAGAGGCCCAGGTGCTATTTGAGGTAATGGCGCCCATGAAGTGATATTGCCATTCTGCCAGGGTGTTTCTTGTAGATAATTGTGGAGGATCCCAGGGGTACTATAGCAATTAAAGTCGCCGTGTATTACGTCATCTCCCTGATTCCCGTGAAGGATGTCGTTCCCTTCGTTTCCAAGTATGTAATCAGCACCGGGCCCACCGTGCACGAGGTCATCTCCCTTGCCACCGAAAATCAGATCAGGATGCCCGGTTAAATAGTCCAGGCGTTTTAGAGGGTTAACAAATGGTGAATTATTTATGTAACTTGATGGCGCACCAAAAATCTGAAAATGGAGGTCTAAGCCCGGTTGGGTAATTTGACCGTATTTCCAATAGGACTCCTGATAACCGCTATCTCCGAGAATTACATCGTTTCCTTCACCCCCTATGAGTACGTCATTCCCGTAGCCACCATATATTTTGTCGGCTCCGGAATCACCGTAAATGATGTCATCAACGACTGAGTCTTTAAACAATGGTTGATAATGAATGAGGCCAAAGTTGTTGGTGGTTGATTGCCAGGGGTCCGGAAAATAAAGAGTGCCAGAGGAGGTGCGTCCACCGTGGACACCGGCAGTAACTGCATAGCCATCTCCTACGATAATGTCACTATTTCCACCACCGTGTATTTCGTCTTGCAACATCGAACCAAGGAGCAGGTCAGCCCCAGAACCACCGTCAAGATAATCTCCGCGTGTCGAAATCTGTTGATATTGAAAGTGTGGGATGTCGTGCCCAGACGTAATTCGCCCAGCATGAATTTCATCATTACCTCCTTCACCGTATAGGCTGTCTCGCCCTGGTCCGCCATCGATGTAGTCGTCCCCTTGACCGCCGCGAACCGTGTCTCTGCCAAAAAATGCGTTCTCGTGTATTGCAAACTTGTCGTTAAAGTCAGAAATGGTTTGATGATTAGTCTGCCGCCATCGGTCGGCGATTACCTCAAAGGCATAACGCTGATGTGTGATTCGAGGTAGCGGTCCGGGAACGGTAACGGAGATAGTTTTAATTCCACCATCTGCGTATATGGTATCATCGTGTTTTTGGCCATATAGACTATCATCGCCTTTCCCACCAAATAAAGCATCGTTTCCCTCTCCACCATACAAGTGATCGGCACCATCACCAGCAAATAACCAGTCATCTCCTGATTGACCATCTAATCTGTCATTTCCTTCAAAGCCAACCAATAAATCCCTTCCCGGTCCGCCATAAAGGGTATCGATCGAATGAGAGCCAACTAGTACGTCATTCCCTTCACCGCCACCGAGGATGTTTGACCCTGTACCGCCAAAAAGGAGGTCGTCGCCATTTCCTCCAAAAAGTTCATTGTGAGAATCTTTGGCATAGAGAATATCATCTCCACTGCCGCTGTAGATAAGGTTTCTACCACTCCCTGCATTTATTCGAAAGTTTGTAGTTATCGACTCGCTAACTTGAATTTTGTCGTTACCTGGACCGGACGTGACCAAAATGACGTCATTGAAGTCAATTCCCTTTTTAACGGTGTAAGATATGGAGCTAATGAGCGAACTGGGATCTCGGTCTGGTCGTTTATAGGAGTCGATCAACACGTTGTATTTGTTTGGCACCATGGATGATGTGATGCTAATGTGGTCGTTGTGACCCGTGCCATCGATAATTCGAAATACTGTGCAGTCGGGTGTATCAACATCCGGACGCAAGAGTGAATTACTCGTAATGGTCGAGAGAAGATTCCGAGACTCTAGTTCTTCTATAACAAGTCGCCGTTTGAAATCGCACATTTCCTAGTCCTATTTAACAGATGACAATCACGGTTTGTAACTAAACGGAAATTGCCTTTAGTGGTGTCAGCTGGACACTAAAAATCGAAAAAAAGGAGGCTATTATTGCAGCCGATCGCGCTGTACACGTTATAGACCAGGGTTATAGATCGATGACTTTTTGTTGTTCGTTCGCGTCGAGTGGATTAATGTTGTCAATGGTATCGGTGGCATCATCCCAAAATAGCCAGTCGTCACCAGTTCCAAGAAAGACCTCATCGACGTCAGCGTCATTAAGCACATTGGAAGGATGTTGGTTAGATAATCTGATCGGCGTGGCCTGGTCAGCCATTGGAATGCGTGACCACAGATTGCTATTTCCGATAGCATCGACGTAATCACTTTGTGTCCCTCCAACAAACACTCGCTCGCGGCCGGCGAAAGCCGAGACAGGTTAGGCAGACGTCCATCTGTGAGTAAATTTGATATCAGCTCGACGATTAAATCGTTGGTGAGACGAGTCTGCTTTAGGTAATTCCATGCAAAACTGTACGATGCTGGATCCTAACGAAAACCTCTGTCGTGGACGTATCACAGCGGTAAATACACGACGTTTTTCGAGAAAGCATCCGGATGTACTTGATAGATCATCGAGTATCAACACGGGTAGTTTCAGTTTAATAATGCAATGCGCACGAGACACGGTAGGATCTGTCAAGATAATGTCGTTTGTGTGTTTCCTTCCTATAGTAAGAACTGAGCCGTTAGAGATTGAGAAGGTCTTACCCTTATCGGGTCCATCTTTCACAACTAAATGCGCAATTAGTTGTATTGTCTTGCGGTCCATTTGATTAGCCTCCTATCCTAATGAGCTCATACAAATAACTACGAAATACTTACTCAAACAGATAATTGACATTTGGACGAGAAATGGACATGAAATATTTATGATCTGCAGAAGAAATGCAATTCATTCTTTCGCTAGATCAATTTGTAGAGGTATTGGTGTCCCAGGGGATGGTAGAAAAACCATTGTCATAAGCGAATAACAAGGCGCCTGTGTTCCGATTAGCGCTCATCCCACCGTAAGTTTTAAGTTTTACGTGCCAGCGGGAAAGGAGGACAGCAGTTGCTAATTCACCCTCCTGGTCCACGTCGGTTTCCAGATCCCAAGTGCATATATTACCGTCACCTCCAAAGCTGGTTAAGCGTCGCTGATCGTTTGAGACCACTAAATCTTTAATGTCCATGTAATGACCTAAGTATTTACGATTGGGACGGATCTCGCCGGCCTGACCGACGGGTATTTCATATTCAAATACGGTGGGCGACTCTGTTGAAACGAAGATGCGAGGTAATATTGCCCCGGATTCCTGTTTTTGCTGTGTACCAGAGGTGACAATGGCGACATCACGGGGCAATTTAGAGCGTTTAATTATGCCACTGGCGAGTTGCGTCAGTCGGTCAACCTCGATTTCATAGAGACGTACTTGAAGGTCATAGTCACGACCGGCCCGGATAGGCGATACACTTACCATGTGATGCCCGAATTTATCAACAGCTATCAGTGGCGCAATTGGAGATAATGAAGGTGTTGTCGACATCGGACTCAGGATGTCAGTGCCCGGAGATAATGCGGCGATAACTTCGTCATTATTGCTTGTAAGTAATGAGACAAAAAAGCTGCTCGTGTAATCTGAGTAAATTGAAACGCGTGCATTTGTCACCGTGCCAGTGACTGAGTCTGATAACGCGGCCGCCGACGATAATTTCAATCTTTCTTTTTCAATTCGAACAATATGAACGGTGCCATCAGAAAGGGGAATCATGAATTCCTTGCCATTTGGAGAAGATGAGGCTTTACCTGGCACGGCAGAAAGTTGTTGTGGGCCATTAACGGCCTCACCTGTCGAGAGGTCAATGTGGTGCAAAGTGAAGTCAGAGGTGACATCATTGCCATAAATGAAGAGCCCGGTCTCGCCATCAGAGACGATGCTGGGAGCTCCATGTAGCCGCTGGTGTGAATGGGCACTATGCAAAACTGTCCGATGTGAGAAGAGTCGTTTTCGAACTATGACCTTTCCATCAAAACTGCTGGAAATGACGTATGCTCCGTTATGGTGGAAGGATGTCTGTAGGATTTCCGAGCGGTGTTCAATCAGGCTGAAACGTTTCTCTCGCGAATGCGGTGTAAAACACGCGATGATACCATCGTTACCGGCCGAAAGCAGCCAACCACTTTTGCGGTCATAATCAAGGCTTTGAACCATTCCTAGATGGGTCTTATATTGGAACTCCGGTTTCATCGCACCCGATTGATGATTAAGCGAGTAGAGTTCTACACGTTTGTTGTGCCCGGAAAACGCGATGTAGGAAAAATTGCGATTACCTCCAAGTGCTATTGGAGGTATGAATACGACAGACTTGATTGTCGTCTTACTTAAGTCTGTTTGGGTCGTAAATGCTGCGTCGACGGATGATATTCGCTTCCCAGTTGTGAGATCATAGGTAAACAATGTGCTGCCAGCTGATATTGCTGCGATATGGTCCTCGGTGTTAATGGCCAGTTGCATGGTAGCGGAACTATATGAATCGGTTATCAGAACTTTGTCCAGCCTGTGTCCTTCACTGTCGCTTGATTGCCATTGTTGTAGCTCGCGAACTGTGGTCTCTTCAGAATCAGATAACACATAGAAATGCCCGTTATCATAGTCAGCTCTAATTGCGTAGACAGGTTCAGCAGAAAGCCGGTCTACGATGAGCTTAGTTTGGGGCGAAACGGGATCCGGAATCACAACGCTAAATAGACCTCGCCTTGAGCCGACAAGAAACGTGCGACGATGAGACCAGACAATTTCAGGACCGTCCGACTGATTGTCGACTATTTGCTCGATGTCAAATGCAACTCCGTGGGAAGTCCTGTCCCTAAGTAGATTGAATACGTGCAAACGGGCCCGACGCGACTCAAACTCTAAGGAAAAACAGGCGAGAAGTTCTTCGGAATCAGAATAAGCAAACTTTGCAGCCCTGAGGTTGTCCGGTAATTGAAACTCGAAATAGCTGTCATTTGTAATTGCTTTTACCGTATCCCACTCAGCACCCGTAGGATCAAAGCTAAACTTTGAATTCTGTTTTTGAAAATTGGCGATGCGTTGTCGTGCAATAAGATAATTGAAATCGCGTATATCGGCATTTACGAGTTGAAGTGTAGTTAGATAGTCCGCCTGACGGGCAACATCCCTTGAGATTTCAGCATCGTCTCGTGCTAGTTCGGCATCGTCACGCGCCTTTTCAGCATCGATACGTAAGACACTCTGTTTACTGACATTTTTGATCTGTTGTTCACGCTCGAGGTTTGCCGCCTCTCGTAAATAGTTCTGTAATAACACGATGCTAATGAAGATGGAAAATAATGTCGTTAGCGATATAGCACGATACGGATAACGCTTAATCCAACGAAAAGATTTACGCACTTTGCTAATAGGTCGAGCAACGATTGAGTGCCCGTTCAAAAAAGCTGTAAGGTCTTGTGATAACGCGTTAGCAGTCAAGTAGCGTGATGACGGAGTTTTATCGAGGCATTTAAGACAGATGGTGTCGAGGTCTACCGGAATCATTTTGCGAATAGTGCGTGGCGGGATCGGCATCGCTTCTAGCACTTCGTTCACTGTTTCCGCTGCAGTCGCACCTTGAAAGGGCGGACGGCCAACAAGACATTCGTACAACATCGCGCCAATTGAATAGATATCGGTTGTGGGATCATCAGCACTGGATGCATCTCGGATCTGTTCAGGAGACATATAGGCGGGTGTACCCAGCATTTCACCGCTTTTTGTGATCGCATCTTCAATTTCATGGCTTTTTGCCAGACCAAAATCAGAGAGTATTGGTTCGCCATTTTCATCAAATAGCACGTTGCCAGGTTTAATGTCACGATGAACGATGCCCCGCTTATGTGAGTGCTCAACGGCTAGGCAAAGTTTATTAAGTAGTTGCGCAGCGGCCTTGGGCGATAAAACACCACCGGAGAGCTTTTGAATCAGGTTGCCCCCGGAAGCAAATTGCATGACCAAAAAAGGACCGCTCTCATCTGATCCAATATCATGCATCTGGACAATGTTCGGATGATTTAATTGCGCGATCGATTTGGCTTCGACCATCAATCGTGTAGTGGCGTAATTGCTCAACTGCAGCACTCCGCGGAGCATTTTAATGGCAACGAAACGTTTGAGTGTTTCATCGTATGCTTTATAGACGATGCCCATGCCACCATGACCGATCCGCTCAATAAGAACATATTGTCCCAGACGTTTAATGGCGGTGGTTTTGTTGTCCGTTGTCAGGAGGTCTTCCCGTTTTGACCTTCTGGCTGGCAGTGAGGTGATATCGGTGTCCTTGTGTGAGAGGTTAGGAAGGACCTCCATGTCATAAAGTTTTTCTAGATCAGCTTCATGAACGTCTAGAACTGTATTATTTTCGAGAAATGCTTTTTTGTTGATCGTGTCGCCGACCCGACGGCGGCTAACCAATTCTTCGCGTAGCAGGTGTAAGACCGTTTCCGACGTATGGAGTTCTGAAAAGGCTGATATGTATGATGTAACTGTCTGTGGTCTGCTGTTAAGAGGTTTGCCGATTGAATCCCAACGCTTCCAGGCTAATTCAATTTCAATGCAGACGAGCTCTTCAAGAGTCTCCAAATAATCATCTTCAGCTAAATCGTTTACATAATGCTGGATCGGATTAGAGTTATTGGTGAACCATCCTTGCTCAAAATTCTTGACTACCGTTTCATTAATCATGCTGCATGCACCGAGGCGGTATAAATTGTTATTGCGCTATCATGGATTCAAGGCGAGTTTGAAGTTTGGTGAGTTTCCTTCGAACACTTCGCTCTGAACATTGCAAAGCAATTGCAATTTCTTCCTGTGTTGCTTGATTTAATCGCATTTCGATCAATGTTTGATCTTCCTCATCCAGTTCCGCAATCATGTCCAGTACTTCACGAAATACCACAGACTCGTCGGGTGTTGGCTCAGCGCGTTTAAGATTGGTCAGGTGAGAAAGGTAAACTTCCTGATCTACCCCACGTTTTTTTCTTAGGTGATAGCGCGCTTTTTCTCGAACTTTATTTGCAGTGATCGCGAAAAGCAAATGTGTAATGTCGTCTCTGCTATCGAAACTGAACTGTCCCTCGTTCATACGTCGCAAGAACGTACGAAATGCTGATTGTGCAACATCATCTTCGTCAACTCGTCTAGCAAGCGGTATCGAGAGATATTTTTTTGCGACGCGTTTTAGACGGTGTTCGTGGGCCGCCCAAAATTCCCCGATGATGGAATCGTCTGACGAGCGAAATCCATTAATCCAGCGTACTGTATCTTTGTTGCTAATCTCAGGTTGCTCGGATTCCATGTCTCATCCACCTATCAAAAAACGTATGCTGCTGCGATTAGTTCAATGATAGCAATGGGTATTAAAAAAATAAAATGACCAGTTGTAGACATTGATTTAGTTGCCAAAACTTAAAACCCTCCCAGCCGGTAGGCCAGGAGGGTTTTTGTTGGTGTGGTATTTAATGGGGCGTCGATCCAGTTAGTTTAAGGTTTATGAGTGTGAACTGTCATCTTCTGCCATTCCATACCGTTCGTTAACGTTTCATTACCAGGGCGATTCGTTCCGCATCTGAGGCACTTAGGCCAGCTTGTTCTGCTCGTTCGATGACGAATGCCCATCGTGGCGTGCCGTATGCTTTTGCCATCTTTAGCAACTGTATGCGAATTTTGTTCTCCAGACTGTTGTAGAAGAGGCTTTGTTCGGCTTGCGTGGCATTAAACAATTGTTGTTTTAGTTGTGGATTCTGCATTAACGCCCTTGCTTCTGCTGAGCTAACAACTCCGTTTGAATCGGCATCCCCGATGATAGGTACAGCAGGGGCTTCGATTTTGTCGGTGGTCTGTTTTTTCTCTTTTTTCTTTTTAGCGAAGGCTGGAGATGCCGAGGTGAAGGCGATTGTCAGTGTCAAGATTAGTGTGAGAACGAATGGGCGGCGTTTCATTTTCTTTATCCTTGTGTTTTGTGTTTTTGGTTTAGGCAAGGTCTTAATTGCCTCCTCACTAATAAAAACGGTATTCGGTGGGAAACCGGACACGAAATTCAAAAGAAAGTTAAATATGCTCGGTAGTGATCTGGAAACGTGCTCAAACCGCAGGGGCCAATGCGTGAATTGAGGCTCAATAAAACAAATCACGGAATCGGCGGTAAATTTATCCCGATAGAGTCGAAAGGTATTTTTGGCGCTATATCATGGACTCAAATAAACCCTGAGAATCTGCATCCAGCTCTTTTATGCCTTGATCGTGGTTTATGTGGTACCGCCTTAAATACTGACAAGGCGACAGATATCATTGAGAAGTACGGGACGGATAAGATTAAAGCAGGTTTAGAATCCGGCAACAGTAAGAAGAAATAACGTAATGTTCGAGGTGCGATTATTTCGAAGTCGATTAGGTTAGGTGATCATTGATGAATTCCCGTCTAACACTTTGGTTAGTAAACATTTGTTTAATCTTCGGCATACCTGTCGTTTTTGCTGAGGAAGCTGCGCAGCCGCTTCCTTTCGAACAGTCTCAAGTTATTGCAACCTGGGAGAAGTATGAAGGAATCCTAACCTTTGGTCGTAATCAGACATTGGCACTCATCGATGATGGCTGCAATCTTTCACGTCCAGAGTGGTCCTCGGATATTAATGACGATTATCCAAAGGTGCTAGTCACCTATGACAGCGTCGACGGAGATGACGATCCAAGACATGAAGGCCGAGGTTATCACGGTACTACTATTGGTATCCCATCAAGTGTAAATCACGAAGGGAAACGAGGTGTCGCATTCAATAATCAGGTTGCGGTTATTCGATCACTCGAATGCTGCCATTGTAACGTCAAGGATTCGAAAACCCTTGCGCAGGCGCTAGCCTGGGTTGCCAAACACCATCGTAAATATCGAATTACCACGGTAAACCTTGCACCAGTTGATGACCTTGCACACGACGAACCAGTCCCAACAGAAATCGACGCGCAGCTGGCTAAATTGCGCAAGCTAGGCATCTGGGTAAGTGCGCCCACGGGCAATCACAACTTCACCAATGGTATCTCCTGGCCCTCAAGCCAACCAAACTGTTTTGCAATTGGGGCCGTCCGTCCCGGCACCAACACCATCTATCTAGACAGGCATAAAAAAGTCGACCTAGTTGTGCCAGCAGGGGCAACCTCGTCATCGAACGCAATCCTCTGTGGTGCGGCAATGATCTTGCGTGAAGCGATAGATGTCAGTGGCTTTAAATGGCGAGAAATAGATGACAACCTTCCCCAATCCATGATGAGAATCTTCCAAAACACCGGTCAGAGTCTGAAAGACGATGCTACTGGTTTGTTGCTCAAGAGATTAGATCTCTTGGCAGCTGTCGATTTCGTGTTTGAAAAGTCAGCCCAAAAATCAAAATCAAGCTCTGACCAGAAACCCGTCGCAACCGACGGAGCACTATTAAAGAGCTCAAGCGAGGCACCCGAATATTTTGGTAATAAGAACTATGACCAAAAATGGAAGTCGGTGCTTAAAACGGGGATAGATACTACTCGGGAGTACCTCGGGAATTACGGTCCCACAAACGTTTACATCATCGGGCAGGAAGAAGATGAGTTAGCCGAGGCTTCAGTAGCCGAGAAAATCATCAAAGACTATTGCAAATGTCGTCATCCCAATAACAAGGACAACTACGAACATTGCCTGAAACGCAACGGCGCATCTTTAATAGAGCGTGCAAAGGATGGATCAACCGAAGCATACCTATCGTACGTTGACTTTACAGAGAGCCCTTTAGCAGAACTTGTATTCATAAATCCACACGGCTTTCCAATGCCGTATCTTTATACACGTGGAATCCACGAATATACGCACGTCTTTCAACGCAGCTATCCACAGACGCCAACGTGGATGACCGAAGGTGGTGCTGAATTCATCGCTTTCTACCTTGGCGGACAACACGAGTGGGTCAACTTTCAGGATTCAATGCGGCAGTCGATGCGGATGGTCCAATCCGTCGACCCCACTGAAGCTACGATCATTGACTTTGAGGACATAGGTGCCATCGAACGCGATAGACCGGAGTTGAAAAAATACTATCGGCATCTCGCGTATGATGCTGGAGTCTGGGGCGTGGCGTATTTGATTCATAGTTCATCGACGCGTAAAGTTCGCCACTACACGACTAGGTTCTACCCGATGATCGCCAAGCTCGGTTGGAAGGATGCTATTGTCCAATATACAAGCTTCGAAACAGTCGAAGGATTCTATGAATCGTTGCAGGAGTTCTTCGGAAAACCTATTGGAGAGCAGATGCGGTTATTGGAAGAGTTGAGGTGAGGCGAGGGCCTGTGGCGAATTAAATGTGGCCCCTGGGTACCGCCGTAAATCTAACCGCCTGTTATCGAGTCGTTGCTGACTTGCGGGCGGCGCTACCGTGAGTTAGGTCTAGCGGCCGTCTTAATGACAGCCTAGTGTGTTCTGCTGCGTCGACACTGGCCAGTGCTTGGACTGATGATCTGCACGGATGCTTTTTTTAAAATGTGTTAGAATGGCGACGTCAAAGTCACTCGTTTAGGAGGTGCTATGAATCTGCGGATACCCACCATTGACGACGTGTATCAAGCCGGCGAGATAATCTGCCAGCACATCTCCCCTGCTCCGCTCATCCGTTCGTATCCTCTCGAGCGTGAGCTTGGCTTGCCCGGCTCGCGACGGGTTTGGCTAAAAGACTACGGCTTCACACCTGTGCGATCATTCAAGTTGCTTGGTGCACTCAATTGGATGGCCAATAATTTGGAATCTGCTGGCGATTCACCAATTGCAGCACATTCGTCAGGCAACTTCGCATGCGGTATTGCCTTTGCATGTAATCGCTATGACAAGCAAGTCATCATCGTGATGCCAGAAGATGCGCCAAGCATAAAGTTTGATACCGTGCATGCGTTAGGTGGCGAGACCCTTACCTATGACCGCGCTGAGGATCACCGTACCGGCGTTCGTGACAAAATGACTCAGGCTTTGGTTGATGAACAGGGCGCGCTGCGGGCTTCACCTTATGATGATCCCTTTGTTATCGCCGGTAACGGGGTCGGTGGTCTGGAAATTGCCAACGCACTTAATTCAGAAGGCCGTGGCTTATCTCAGCTTTTCTGTCAAGTTAGCGGCGGCGGGTTGATGGCCGGACACTGCTTACCCATTGAGCACTTGTTTCCAACAGCAGAAATCATAGGAGTGGAGCCATCACAAGCAGCGGATTTCAAGGAATCTCTCGCGGCTGGTGAACGCGTGCGATTGGATAAGCCGACGAGTATCTGCGATGGATTGTTATCTTATGACGTCGGCCTGCATAACTGGCCGATTCTCAGTCGCGCGGTATCGCGTTCAATCGATATCCCTGATAGCGAAACACGCGAAGCAATGAAATGGTTATACGATCAACACGGATTGCGAACCGAGCCTTCGGGTGCGATTGCCACCGCCGCTCTACTAGCCGGTAATGCGAAGCTCGAAGGAGAAGGCGATATCGTCGTGGTAATTAGCGGTCGAAATGTGGATGAGAGCGCTTTTCGGGAATTGTTAGATGTTGATGGCTAGACGAGTGTAATCGATAAACATAAACACCATTAACGACTTTGCCGACACTTATATATCGCGAATATTAAAACTGCAGAAGTTATAAGACGCTATTGAGGCGTTTTGCCCGCTGATGAAGGAATACAAATGGGAATAAGTGATCTTAAGACGAGTGTGTGCGAGACAATTGATCAGTCACGTGATCAGATAATCGGACTTGGTGAGTCCATCATGGATGACCCGGAGCTTGGATTCAAAGAATTTCAGACCTCCAATCGTGTTAAAGAACAATTCGAAGCACTTGGACTCGTGCCAGAACAAGGGATGGCTATCACCGGCGTAAAAGCCATCCTCAAAGGTGGAAAACCTGGGCCAACCGTGGCGTTAATGGGTGAACTTGATGCTTTGCAGGTGCCCGGCCATCCGCGGGCAAACCCGGAAACCGGAGCGGCGCACGCCTGTGGTCACAATGCACAGATTGCAGGAATGATGGGCGCGGCTATCGGTCTTACAAAATCCGGCATTGCCGACCATCTGTCTGGAAATATTGTGTTTTATGCGGTTCCCGCAGAAGAGTACGTGGAAATTGACTACCGAATTGGATTAGTGAAACAGGGTGAGACGTCATTTTTGACGGGCAAACAGGAGCTGGTAAAGCTCGGTGAATTTGATGATATCGATATTGCAATGATGATTCATTCAACGAGCCCTGATGTTGCGGATGGTTCCGCCGGACTCGCTCCATCGAGTAACGGCTTTCTCGCAAAGAACATTACGTTTGTAGGGAGAGCATCACACGCGGGTGGATCACCGGAAAAAGGTATAAACGCTTTGTATGCGGCACAGCTTGCATTAAGTGCGATTAATGCACAACGGGAGACGTTCGCCGATGAAGATTGCGTGCGCGTGCACCCGATCATTACCAAAGGTGGAGACCTGGTGAATATCATTCCGGCCGAGGTCACGATGGAGACATACGTACGAGCCAAGACCGCTGACGCCATATTAGATGCAGCAGCGAAAGTAGATCGATCTCTTCACGGTGCCGCGATCGCAATGGGGTGTGAAGTAGAAATCGAGACAGTGCCAGGAAACCTTCCTTTGAGGAATGACCCCAATCTTGCTCGACTGTTCCGCAATAACACTGATCTTGTTTTCGGCGAGAATAGCTGTCGGGACTACGGCCACGCCGGCGGTTCTACTGATGCAGGGGATTTGAGCCAGTTTATGCCGGTGTTACACCCGATGATGACCGGTGGTGCTGGTGTTCACCATCAAACAGACTGGTGTATTGCAGATCACGAGGCTGGATATGTATCTCCAGCCAAAACTTTGGCCATGATGGCTGTGGACTTGCTCGCCGGAGATGCTGAACAAGGAAACAAGGTGCTTCGTGAGTTCGAGCCGGCAATGTCAAAGGAGGAATACCTTGACCGCCAAACGTCAGTATTCAAAACGGAGCGATTAGGGTAACCGAGGTATGAATATGGAAATCCAACGTAGAGGAATCATATACGATGCTACGCAATCATCGGATGCGGAGAAGATTGCGTATACGACGAGTCTTGTAGTGCTTAATTCCGGAGTACTGCTTGCAGGGTGGCAAATGGGAACGGAAAAGCACACTCCTCATAATACAATTGGATTGGCCCGTTCAACGGATGGTGGACAGTCGTGGCAACGCATCCCGCATCGGTTTGAGCATGTACTAAATGGTGTGCCAGGCTCCTTTCTCGCAGCCGAAATGGTGGAAGCATTACCCGGACGGCTTCAAATCTACAGTACGTGGGTCAATCGAACTGATCCCACGTTACCTCTCTTTAATCCGGATACCGAAGGCCTTTTGCCGACAAAGATCGTAGTGTGTGAATCCACAGACGATGGCGATAGCTGGGGTCCATGGCGAGAGATCGACACTGGCGAACTAAAGGGCTGTGCTGTCACTGGACCAATTCTCAAGTGGTCTGATGGGAGCATTGGTTGTAGTTTTGAAAGTTTCAAGGAATTCGATGATCCATCACCAGTTGAACCTGGTGCGTGGATCGTGGTGTCACGTGATGCCGGAAAATCTTTTACGTTGCCGACTTTGATTGCGCAGGATCCGACACACGGAAAGTATTTTTGGGATCAACGACTTGCCACTAAATCAGAGCCTGGAGCATATGTTGGGATGTTCTGGACGCACAACCGAGCCGAACAATGCGACATGAACGTGCACATTATTCACGGTTCAACTGAACAAGTGCCTAACGCAAACACGATTCCGACAGAAACGGTGATTGAGGGGCAGATCTGTGCGTGCGCGGCGGATGGCAATCGAGTGTTAGCGGTTGTCGTTGATAGAGAACAGCCTGGTACGATCGCGCTTTGGATATCAAAAGATAATGGAGCATCATGGGGTATAGAGGATCGAATGGTCCTTCACCAACATGATGAACAGGCGTTACTGACACAAGGTCGTACGGATATCGACTACGTGGAGTACTGGGACGATATGGCAAAATGGAGCTTCGGTCACCCGGCAATACAAAAAATAAATGAAGGCTGGTTAGTTGCGTGGTATGCAGGATTGCCCGATCGCATGAGCATACATTTTGCAATCCTCAGCGAATGACGCTCAACGAAACACACTTTGATTCTATTTGCCAAATGTGTTAATCCAGGTCCGCACTTCGTTGGACCCGCGTTCTGCACCCGCGACCAAATCAGGTTTGCCGTCTCCGTTTACATCAGTGGAGATGATCATGTTCACGCGGCGCCAGTTCTTTCGAATGACATGTTCCTTCCATCCGGAACGTGGATCTCCAGTGTTTTCAAATAGTAGTATCCGATGTTCCTCGTCCGGCGTTTCTTTTATCTTTAGGTCTCCGTACCCGATCGTAACGGCGATGTCATGATCACCGTCGTTATCGTAATCGAGAACAGTCGGTTCAAAGACTCCTAGCAAGGCGTTTGAAACTACGTGGACAGTCCATAACTTTCCACGTTTTGGGGCATCGTTTTCATACCAGATTAAGCGTTCTTTTTCTGCGTCGCCTGTAAAGCCCATGCCGTGTGCCATAACCAAATCAAGATCACCGTCATGGTCCAAGTCTATACAGTGGCCGTGAGTTGGAGACGGCGATACGTTGTCTATAATCCTTCGCTTCCAACCGTTTTCGATTGGATTACCAATGTTTTCGTACCAGACCACTAGATTTGCCGCCCTCGCGGTGCCAATGAGATCTGGATCGCCATCTCCGTCGATGTCTTCAGCGGCAATGTGACGCGTTTCGGCCAAATTCTCATCTACGACATGTTTTTTCCATGGCCCATCAGTCGGCGTGCCGTCATTTTCAAACCAAACGAAGTTGTTGCTCAGTCGCCAACTGGAGGCAGCTACGTCCAGATCACCATCGCCATCGAAGTCAGCTACGGCGACATCATATGCACCGACAAGCTGTTTATCGCAAATGATATAACGCTCCCAAAGTTCACCATCTGTAGGTGTTCCATCATTGCGAAACCAAAGTACATCTCCATGCAGATTCTTAACGATGACAAGATCCAGGTGCCCGTCCTGATCGATGTCAGCAAGTTTATGACGTTCGAGTCTTTCTGGGTCGTCCTTTTGAATGACATGGGTTTTGAAGTTCCCGCGGCCGTCATTCTCGTGCAGATAGAGCTTATTATTCGGCAAGGCATCGGCACTGGTCAGGTCCATATCACCGTCACCGTCAATATCTGCGGCGGCAATGCCAAAACTATATGTATATCCATCATTCACCAGCCGTTCGTCAAATGACGGTGGCGCGCCCAGTGCATAGATTCCCAAGCAGGCCGAGCAAACAAATAGAGTTATAATGCGTCGGTTCATAATGGCATTGTAGTAGTCTTCGTGAAGATATTCACGAGATTGGATAAAAGGTGTGTTGAATTGAGTATGTGCAGACGGCTTATTTCATTCTTGGTGATAACGGTATTTAGTTGCGGAGTCTCGTGCGCCGCAGAATCCCCCAATGTTTTGCTGATTTGCGTGGATGATCTGCGACCGGAGCTTGGATGTTTTGGAGTAGACCACATGAGGACGCCGCACATCGATGCATTAGCAAAAACGGGGCGCGCCTTCCATCGGCATTATGTTCAGGCGCCTACGTGCGGCGCATCCAGATATGCGTTGCTAACAGGTACGTATGGTCCAGCTGGGAATGGTGCTCTTTTCCAGCGAGCGTCTAAAATTCAGAACGATTCAGATACTGTGCCGCCAAGTTTGCCAGAGACGTTTCGAAAGCACGGTTACACAACGGTGTCCGTTGGAAAAGTATCGCACCACCCCGGTGGGCGTGGAGGTCCGGATTGGGATGACAAGATGCAGTTGGAAATGCCTCGATCCTGGGATCGGCATTTATTGCCTGCCGGAGATTGGCAGCATCCTCGTGGTTGGATGCACGGCCTTGCGAACGGTGAGATCAGAATCAAGGCTGGGGAGATGGACGTATTACAGGCAACTGAAGGAGGAGATGAGATCTATCCGGATGGTAATTCTATTAACGAGGCATTAAATCAGATTGGCTTGCTTGCGCAAGATGAAAAACCGTTCTTTCTGGCTGTTGGGATCCTCCGACCGCACCTTCCGTTCGGGGCACCAAAGCTCTACCACGACCTATATATAGAAGCAGAGTTTCCTCCGGTACCTCATCCGATGAAACCGACCCAGCGTACAACATGGCATGGGAGTGGTGAATTTATGAAATACAATCGATGGGGACGCAATCCCAACCGTGATGAAGCGTTTGCGCTTGCGGTGCGTAAGGCATACGCTGCGTGCGTGAGCTATGCGGACGCACAGGTAGGGAAATTGATCGCTAAATTGAATGAGACAAACCTGCAGCAAAATACAATCATCGTGCTGTGGGGGGATCACGGTTGGCATTTGGGAGAGCACGCCATTTGGGGGAAACACGCTCTTTTTGACGAGTCTTTGCGGTCACCACTTGTTGTCGTCACGCCAAAAGTAAAGCGTCCTGGAGTTCATTCAGATTCGATTGTTGAGACGATTGATGTTTATCCGACGTT
>CEUN01014132.1_pt1 | contig 17311 bp, 14 predicted proteins | sample 361501 | NCBI WGS metagenome assembly CEUN01 (sample SAMEA2622801, study PRJEB7988) | marine metagenome | biome: marine biome (ENVO:00000447); feature: marine epipelagic mixed layer (ENVO:xxxxxxxxx); material: "saline water (ENVO:00002010), including plankton (ENVO:xxxxxxxx)" | depth 120 m | reverse complement strand
AATCCAAAGACCATTTCATGCGTTTGTTTATATGCGTGGCTAAATATGTCGGGTTAATATATTCGAATGTTTCACCAGACCGGGCATTCTGACAATGCCATACTAGATAGTGTACATTTGTATACCATCCTGTCAATAGTTCGGCTGATTTTTTTTACAGCTTCAGCGAAAACACTGTAAACCGGCTAAATTAATTCCACAGTTGCCCATATTCGGCACAATCAAAGACCGATAAAATAAGGCATTACCCAGCAACTCTATTCAGAAATCCGTCCTATGGTCCGCACGCGTTTTGCTCCCAGCCCAACGGGATACCTTCATATTGGAGGTGTCCGCACAGCCTTGTTTAACTGGCTGTTTGCCCGTAAGCACGGAGGCCAGTTCATCCTCCGCATCGACGACACCGATCAAAGCCGCAACGTTGAAGAGGCGCTCCAGCCCATTCTCGAAGGCTTTCGCTGGCTCGGCATCGACTGGGACGAAGGCCCCGAAGTTGACGGACCACACGCACCCTACTTCCAGTCCCAACGGACTGACAAATATCAGGCAGCCGTCGAAAAAATGCTCGCCAATGGCACCGCCTACAAAGACTACAGTCGCAGCGAAGAGATCCAAGCTGAACGCGAAGCCGCTCAAACCGAAAAACGAACCTTCGTTTACTCCCGTAACTGGATGGCTGAAACCCAACAACAAGCCGAAGCCTTTGAAGCCGAAGGCCGTACCGCCGTAGTACGCCTGAAGATGCCTCGCACAGGCACTTGTCTCATCCCCGACCTGATTCGTGGCGACGTCGAATTCGAATGGGCTCATGAACAAGACATGGTCATCCAAAAAGCGGACGGCACTTGTCTTTACCATCTCGCCAGTGTCGTCGATGATGCGGATCTTGAAATCACACACGTCATTCGTGCCGAAGAACACCTCTCCAACACACCACGCCAAATCTTTATCGCTCAAAGCCTGGGATATGAACTTCCCCAATACGCTCACCTGCCTTACGTTGCAGAACCCGGAAGCAAAAACAAACTCAGCAAACGCAAAATCCCCAAGTACCTAAAAAACCAGGATTTCAAAAAGCTCTACGACCACGGCGAAGAGATCGCAAAACGCTGTGGCCGGGAATTAAGCGAAGACACCTTTAACCCTGTCATCGTTGACTTCTACCGTGACATCGGATTCCTCCCCCATGCTGTGATCAACTATTTACTATTGCTCGGATGGTCACTCGACGGAGAAACCGAAGAATTCTCCGAACAACAAATGATTGACGCTTTCTCACTGGAACGAGTGATCAAGAGCCCCGCCAGTTTTGACCCTACCAAACTAACCGCCTTTCAACAGCGGGAAATGGACAAGCTGGATCTCAAAAAGAAAACGGCGATATGCCTCCCATACCTTCAACAGGCCGGCTTACTCGACAAGCCTGCAGACTGCGACACCGGCCCCCTTCTAAATGACATCATTGAAGCAAGTGAAAACCGCATTACTGTTGCCGGCGACATTCTCGACTATGATGACTTCTTCGTTGCCGATAATGCTTTAACCTATGAAGAAAAGGCCTTTCAAAAACGCCTCATCAACACCGACGGAGCGTTAGAAATCCTCGCTGAATTCCGCGACCTACTGGCAACGCTCGACCCATACAACACCGAAACTGTCGAACAGGCCATGCGGGATTTCGTCGAACAAAAAGAGATCAAGTTTGGCGAGATCATTCATCCGGTCCGTCTCTCCACCACCGGCAAACCTGTCGGCTTTGGACTCTTCGAGACGCTCGCCATTCTCGGTCAACAACGCTGTATCCAACGCATTAACCGCGCGATTGAGATTGCCCGGGAAACTCTACATTCACAAGCAAACGACTAACCAGTGGAACGGTCTGGTGAATTGCCATATTCAGAAAAGTTCTATTCACGTTAAAATCGACAGCGAAATCAAACTCCATATCACTTTGCCAGGTGCAAAAGTCCCTTATGACTACTGACAATCCAAGTTCAGAAAACAACGAGCAGGACGCCAGACCCAAAAACTTTGTCGAACAAATCGTCGAAGCCGATCTGGCTGCAAATACGCACGCAGGCCGAGTTCACACTCGATTCCCCCCCGAACCCAACGGATACCTGCACATCGGTCATGCCAAAAGCATCTGCCTTAACTTTGGAATTGCCCAAAACTACGGCGGCAAGTGCAATCTCCGCTTCGACGACACCAATCCAGCCAAAGAAGACACTGAATACGTCGACTCGATCAAGGAAGATGTCCAATGGCTCGGGTTCCAATGGGACGGAATCTACTTTGCTTCGGATTATTTCCAGCAACTCTATGACCTCGCAGTTCAACTCATCAAAGATGGCAAAGCCTACATTTGCAGTCTCTCGCCGGAAGAAACCCGGGAATACCGTGGCGGTTGGGATGGTGTCGGTCAGGACAGTCCGTACCGCGATCGATCGATCGACGAAAATCTGGACTTATTTCAACGGATGAAAGCAGGCGAGTTCAGTGACGGCGAGCATACGCTTCGAGCCAAAATCGACATGGCTTCGGCCAACATGAACATGCGTGATCCAGCCATGTACCGGATCAAACACGTGCACCACCATCGCACGGGTGATCAGTGGTGCATTTACCCCATGTACGACTTTGCCCATGGCATCAGTGACTCCATAGAAAACATTACCCATTCGATCTGCACGTTAGAATTCGAACACCATCGACCTCTCTACGATTGGTTCCTCGACGAACTCGACATTTTTCGCTCCAGACAATACGAATTCGCTCGACTAAACATCACGCACACCGTCATGAGTAAACGGAGACTGCTGGAACTGGTCGAACAAAACCATGTTACCGGCTGGGATGACCCCCGCATGCCGACCATCTCAGGACTCCGTCGTCGAGGCTATACTCCCGAAGCCATTCGCAGCTTCTGTTCACGTATCGGCGTCACCAAACAAAACTCCACTCACGACATCGCCTGGCTGGAAGACGCGTTACGAGCACAACTCAACAAGGAAGCTCCCCGACGGGCAGCGGTTCTTCGGCCACTCAAAGTGGTAATCGAAAATTTTCCGGAAGGGCACGAAGAGACGATGGAAGCGGTCAACAACCCGGAAGACCCATCCGCCGGCACTCGCCAAATCCCCTTCACTCGTGAACTTTACATCGAACGATCCGATTTCATGGAAGACCCACCAAAGAAATTCTTCCGGCTCGGGCCAGGTCGCGAAGTCCGTTTACGATACGGCTTCTTTATAACCTGCACCGATGTCATCAAAGACGAACAGGGAAATATCACTGAACTGCGATGCACCTACGATCCTGAAACCCGCGGTGGACAAGCTCCCGATGGTCGCAAAGTACGTGGAACGATTCACTGGGTCTCTGCGAAACATGCTGTGAATGCTGAAGTACGACTTTATGACCATCTCTTTCAGAAACAAGACCCCAGCAATGTGGAAGAGGGGCAATCCTATCTTGAAAATCTCAACCCCAACTCACTCGAAGTACTGACTCAATGTAAACTCGAGCCCTCTCTGAAAGACGCCTTGCCTGGCGAACGCTTTCAATTCGAACGACTGGGATATTTTTGCGTGGACGCTAAAGAAAGCGCAACGGACCAATTGGTTTTCAATCGCAGTGTAACGCTTCGCGACACCTGGGCGAAAATGCAAAAGAAAGGTTAGCTGGAATGTCATGAGCGAGTTGCCAACCACAACCGACGCTGGAAATCCTTGTGACACAAGTATTTCCGTGAGTGCTCCGACTCGCTTGCATTTTGGCCTGCTCGCATTTGGCAATCAGGAAGGCCGCAATTTCGGGGGCGTGGGACTCATGCTGAAAAAACCGCGAGTCAAAGTCAAAGCGACGCCAGCTGCTACGTTTCAAACCACGGGAGTTTATGCCGATCGTCTGGCAGAATTCGCTCAAATGTGGCAGGACTACACCAAAGCTGACGAACTCCCGAAGTGCACTCTCAAAGTGACCAAGGCTCCTCCACAACATGTGGGACTGGGACTCGGTACGCAACTTGGACTCTCCACGGCCGAAACATTGAATCGCTTTGCCACGCAAACCGGCTTTTCCGCCATGGAACGCGCCATCGTTGTCAACAGGGCTGCCCGCAGTGCAGTAGGAACGTATGGCTTTGAATTCGGCGGACTCATCGTGGAGCGTGGGAGACTTCCGAGCGAACGCATTTCACCTTTGGAATGCCGCATGGAATTTCCTCGCAAATGGCGTATTGCACTCATCCGCCCTGAAGTTGGCAGCGGACTCTCAGGTGAATCTGAAACGAAAGCCTTCACCGACATTCCGCCAGTGTCTCAAAAGACCACGGACCAGCTTCTCGACATCATTCAATCCCAACTTCTACCGGGGCTGACCGCTTCTGACTTTCACGCCGTAACCGACGCGGTGGAATCCTACAGCCGTCTCGCTGGCAGCTGCTTTGAAGCTATCCAGGGAGGTCCCTACAATGGTCGTCTGCTCAATCAACGAGTGGCCTGGCTCAAGGAACTCGGAGTACATGGAATTGGCCAAAGCAGCTGGGGCCCCACGCTCTTCTGCTTCTTTGACTCAAAAGAAGCAGCAAAAGAATTCAAGCGTAATCTCCCCGACGACAATTCCGGCCAAAAACTTATTGTCGATATCGTCAAAGCTGATAATCAGGGTGCTGTGATTAGCCGCAGCTAAGCAGAACAGCCAAACAAGGCACGAATTCATCGTTGCTGCTAATTGCTCTATCGGTACTTTGAATCATAATAGAGCAGTACTTGCTGGAGCCGTTTTTTCCAGACCAGTAGTTCACAGATCTGCTCTTCACCAAAGCGATTTGCGATCACTCACAGAATTCATCATAGACCCCTCAACAAGTATCCCAACCTTTTGCTCAGGCAAACCATGCTAGAACTTGGCGTAAATATAGATCACGTCGCCACCATTCGACAGGCACGTAAAACATATGAACCTGATCCTGTTACGGCCGCAGCGATGGCTGAATTAGGTGGCGCGGACTGTATCACGATTCATCTCCGCGAAGACCGTCGACATATCATCGATCGTGATGTGCACGTATTGTCTGACACGGTCAACATCAAGCTCAATCTGGAAATGAGTATCGCTCCGGATATCGTCGAGATTGCCTGCGACACGAAACCGAATCAGGTTACGCTCGTCCCTGAAAAACGCGAAGAAGTAACCACCGAAGGTGGATTGGACGTTGTCGGGAATCGGGAAAGCATTCAACCGGTAATCCAACGCCTTCACGATGAAGGTATCAGCGTCGCATTATTCCTGGACCCGGAACAGCAACAAATCGATGCGGCCAGTCAACTAAAGGCTAACGCTGTGGAATTACACACCGGCCAATATGCGTTAACTTCCGGTGACGCGCGTGCAGCCTGCCTTACCGAACTGACTGCCGCCGGGAAACAAATTGTTAATGCCGGCATGACCCTTCACGCAGGTCATGGATTGAATTATCAAAACGTCATTCCTGTAGCACAGATCCAGGACATGGTCGAACTAAACATTGGCCATTCGATCATCGCCCGAGCTGTCTTCGTTGGCTTAACCCAGGCCGTTCGTGAAATGAAAGAGCTTTTGAGGATTGCCGGTTCAGCGAGCTAGAACATGACCATGCAAATTGGCTACTGCACGAACGTCCATGCCGGGCCGGATTTAGAATCCACCCGGGAAAATCTCGCAAAATACGCTACTCAGGTGAAACAACAGTTCTCACCGGACGAGCCTATGGGTGTCGGGCTGTGGCTGGCTGCTCCGGCAGCACAAGCGTTACAGGACGCGCAAACTCTGGACGGCTTCAAGTCCTGGCTGGACAGCCAACAATTAGTGCCCTTTACGTTAAACGGCTTTCCCTACAGTGACTTCCACTCAGATGTTGTCAAACACGATGTCTACAGGCCCACCTGGTTCAATCAAGACCGGCTTACCTACACCACCAACCTGATCGATGCCTTACATGGTCTACTCCCCACCGGCATGGAGGGTAGCATCTCGACTCTGCCTATTGCCTGGGATCGTAAATCAATGTCCCCCAACCAGTGGATACAGACTTCACAACAATTGTTGCAACTCTGTCGATATCTCCACCAACTCGAAAAGGACACTGGTCGACTCATTTACGTTTGCCTGGAACCTGAACCCGGTTGCGTCCTGGATATTGCTAAAGACATGATTGATCTTTTTCAGGAACGTCTCCTCCCATTTGACGATGACAACATTGTGACTCGGTATCTCCGTATTTGCCACGACATCTGCCACAGCGCCGTGATGTTCGAATCTCAGGCGGATGTCCTTCGACAATACCATCAGTTGGGAATTCGTGTTGGCAAAATCCAAGTATCCTCAGCTGTCCGAGTCGATTTCCAGCAGATCGATCCCAATCAACGGGCCGACGCTTTAGAACAATTATCCAGCTTTAATGAACCTCGATACCTCCATCAAACCAGCGTTCAATCTGAGGATGGTAAAACGGAATTTCACGAGGACCTGCATTTAGCTTTGCAAGCCGTGGACGATCCAAAACTGCTCACCAGTACCTGGAGCGTTCATTTTCATGTCCCGATTTACCTTGAATCCTTAGGGCTTCTAAGTACATCGCGTCAGGACATTCTCGATTGTTTTGAAGTCTGCCGAACGATGCCAGACCTGACGCATTACGAAGTCGAGACTTATGCCTGGAATGTACTTCCCGAGGAACATCAAGTGGACAACCTTGCCACTGGAATTGCCAAAGAAATGCAGTGGGTACAAGACATCCTCACCACACGAGATAATCCGGAATGATGCAGCTACAAGATCAGACCGCCGTTATCACAGGAGCATCCAGCGGAATTGGCCGGGCGATCGCTCTCACATTCGCTGCCCAGGGAGCTCAACTTGTTCTTCATGCGCGAGCGAACCAGGCCGGCTTAGAGGAAACCGCTCAATTAGCGCGAGAGTATGGAGTTGAATGTCACTGCTTACTGGCAGACCTTAGCTGTGCAGAACAACGAGACCAATTCTCCCAGTCCGTCTTTGACCTGGGCGTAGTTAACATCTGGGTCAACAATGCCGGCGCCGACATTCTCACAGGAACCAATACGGAGCTGTCCTTTTCTCAAAAGCTGGAGACACTTTGGAACATGGACGTTCTCGGTACCATTGAGTTATGTCGACTTATCAGTGCTCCGATGTCTGAAACCGGTAAGCGAGTGAACGCTACGATTCTAAACATGGGGTGGGATCAGGCAGAAGTGGGTCAATCCGGAGATAGTGGTCAGTTGTTCGGCCCCACCAAGGCGGCCGTCATGGCATATTCCAAGAGTCTGGCACGTTCCCTGGCTCCTCACGTAAGGGTTAATTGTCTGGCCCCAGGCTGGATTCAAACAGCCTGGGGAGAAGTCGCGCCCGAGGACTGGGCTCAACGTGCTCAATCCGAAGCGTTAATGCAACGTTGGGGTACGCCCGAGGATGTTGCTAATGCAGCGCTCTACGCGGTCGCACCAACATCTTCCTTTATTACCGGCCAGATCATCTCGGTTAACGGCGGGTTAAATCACGAACAAATCAATTCCTCTTCGTCGTAATCTTCAAGCTCAGAGTCAAGCTGAATGTCAAACCACTCAGACATCGCAGGCAGCCAAATCCTGTTTGTTACCGGCCGTTTAGCCGAACATGGATTACGTGAAGTCCTCGACAAATTAAGCACGCAGCTCGATTTCCAATACCGACTTGCCGTCTTACCCATTACGGTTGCTGCTCTGATGACACCCGCCTGGATCGCGAAGCGACTCGAAGTACCGGCAGGCACGGACCGCATCATCGTGCCGGGATATTGCAAACATAATCTGGAGGATCTACAGCGTTCGGTCAGCATCCCGGTCGAGGCAGGTCCTCACGACATGAGAAAGATTCCACAACATTTCGGACTCGGTTATCAACGCCCGGAAGATTACGGAGCGTACGACATCGAAATTCTTGGCGAGATCAACCACGCCCCGCGACTATCACTTGACGAAATCATCCATCAGGCCAGGCAATTGAAAGCATCGGGCGCGGACTACATTGACGTAGGCTGCGACCCGGGCGACCAGTGGTCCGGTGTCGGGGATTGTGTCCGCAGTTTAGTCGATCAGGGATTCCAGGTTTCCATCGATAGTCTCAATCCGGTTGAGATTGCCGCAGCGGTGGATGCCGGAGCTTCACTCGTGCTCAGCGTTAACCGCTCTAACCGGGATGCTGCAGTGGACTGGGGAGTGCCTGTCGTAGTTATCCCGGATGACTTCGAGACCTTAGGAGGATTAGATGATACAGTCGAATTCCTGGCGTCCGCCGGAGTCCCTTTGAGAATCGATCCAATCCTGGAACCGATTGGGTGTGGCTTCACCGCCAGTCTGCATCGGTACATCCAAGTGCGTGCACGATATCCCGATGCGGAAATGATGATGGGGATCGGGAATATTTCCGAACTCACGGACGTGGACAGTGCCGGAGTCAACACCTTGCTGTTAGGCATCTGTCAGGAACTTGGAATTCGCAGTGTGCTGACCACCGAAGTGATCAACTGGGCTCGTTCGAGTGTGCAGGAATGTGATATCGCTCGTCGCATGATGCACTATGCGATCAATAATCAGGTGCCTCCAAAACATCTTGAAACCCAACTCCTCACATTAAGAGATGCAGAAACCACTTCTTTTGGTGCTCAGGCACTAGACGCTCTGGCCGACAGCATCAAAGATCCTAATTATCGAATCTATGCCGAAGACGGTCTCATCCACCTGGTAAGTGCCGGACTCCACCTGAGCGACCCTGATCCGTTTAAGTTATTCGAACGTCTGGCTGAGGGAGAAGGTCAGGAGAAACCCCCTCATAATCTGGATGCATCTCACAGTTTTTACCTTGGTTATGAAATGGCCAAAGCACTAACCGCGCTTACTCTTTCTAAACAGTACACGCAGGACGAATCACTCAATTGGGGGTTTCTCACTCAGCCTGAAACCAGCCACCGGTTGACAAGAAGTCGGACAGACAAGCCACGCCTAAGCGACACTTAACAACAGCCACTCAATTGAGCGGCAATAAATTGTTCCAGCAATTGAAAGGCATCCGTTTCCTGTTGACCAGCCGTTTTTCCGACGATCACCTTAAGGTGTTTCATCTGGCTTAAAATTTCGCCTGCTGGAATAAACTTAGTCCGCGTTGCCAATATGGCTGCTTCCAGCACAGCATGTTTCGCCCGGTTAAATCCAAAAAACGGGCGTATTTGCCTCTGCTGTAAAACACGACATTCAATCCTTGTGCGTTGTTCTGAGTCTTCCAATGACGTCACCTCGAATTCAAACCATTGACAGGCATTGGCCAGAACGTGTCCGGCAACCTCTGTTTGCGAGGCAAATTCCGGTGACTGCGACCAAACATTAATGGCAGCGCAGGCCAACAGCATGACGTCGTCGGTAATATGAAAAATACCGCGACCCTGACGTTTTAGATTCTGATAGGTGCGAGAAGAAGTGTAGGGTTTCAATACAAAGGTATCCCATTGTCCGGAATCGCAAACTTCCGGACCCATCGGGGAGACATTGGGAGTTCCATCTTCGTGACTAGTTGTCACAATACCTTCAAGGATCATTCTGCTTTCTCGACTTAAAACGTGACGGGTTTATCCGGCGACTCAAACGAACTATCGCTGGCATGCCGACATTCATCCTCAACCGTAGGTACGTTCGCTGCAACCTCGATCCCTGCCAATTTGAGGAAGCCAGCGAGAATATTAAATCCATGACTCGTGAGTACGGATTCCGGATGAAACTGTATCCCGACGACAGGCTCTGTAGTGTGTCGCAATCCCATGACTGTCCCGTCAGCCAACCAGGCTGTTTTTTCGAGGCAAGGTGGAAGGCTGGAAGCATCCACCACCAGAGAATGGTACCGACAGGCTGTCAATGAGTCCGGCAAATCAGTAAAGATCCCCCGGCCATCGTGTTCCAATACGCTGCTACGGCCATGAACCGGTTCCTCCGCCAAAACCACCTCAGCACCAAATGCCTGTCCAATGACCTGATGTCCGAGACAGACACCCAGAATTGGAAAAACTGTCGCCAGTTCCGTCACAACTTCCAGGCAGATGCCGGCATTTTCCGGAGTACAGGGTCCCGGGGACAAGACGATTGCATCGGGGCTTAACTCACGGATTTCCTCAATCGTAATTTTGTCATTACGCACAACGTGAATCGTCTGACCTAAACGCTGGAAGTATCTTCCCAGGTTATGGACAAAGCTATCGTAATTATCAATTAATAAGATCACGTTTCGTACTCGATGCCAGTTGCCGCTATGCTAACGCCCGCAGCATGCCGGTCGCTTTCTCCCAGGTTTCGACATACTCTCGCTCCGGATTCGACTGTGCAACAATCCCACCACCAACCGGAAATTGCCACCAGCCCTTTCCAGCAGTGATCGTTCGGATCAGGATACTCAAGTCCATAGTGCCATCAAATCCTACATACCCAAGGCTGCCACAATACGGCCCCCGGGCTGTCGGTTCGAGTTCCGCAATGATCTCCATCGCTCGAACTTTGGGAGCTCCTGTGATCGACCCTCCCGGAAAAGCCTGACGGATTAAATCAAACGGAGTTTTATCCTGTCTCATTTTACCTTCGACAACACTAACGAGATGCTGCACGAACTGATAAACCTCCAGCCGACATAGGTCTTTGACAAAAACACTATCGGGTTCGCAGATAGCCGAAATATCATTTCTCAGCAAATCTACAATCATCACGTTTTCCGCGAGATCTTTTTCGCTTTGTCTCAACTCTTCCGCTGCGTACAAATCAGCTTCGGGCATTGAAATTCTGGCGCGAGTCCCTTTGATGGGCCGAGCTTCCACCACCGAATCGCGGACTTGCAAAAATCGTTCCGGCGATGCACTCACGATTTCAAATTCAGTGGTTGCAAAATAGCCGGCAAACGTAGCCGGATTACGGTGCCGCAAGCGTGTGTATAATTCCACCGAATTGGTGGTAGCCGGATGGAGCAGACGTTGGCTCAGATTGACCTGAAAAATATCACCTGCATAAATATAATCGATACACTTTTGCACGGTCTGCAAATAGTCTTCTTTAGAGAAGTTACTCGTCAAACTTCCACGAACTTCGTGCTGCACGGCCAGGTGTTCTGCGGCAATTTCGCAGGTCGGCTCATTCGCCGGGAACGGTGCAACCGGCCCTGACAGAATCTGCTGAAAGTAAGCTGCTCGCTCCAAAGCCCGATTGGCTCGTGCAATCGGCTCCTGTTCAGGAAGCCCCTGCGATATGATCCAGGCACGTTGCTCGTGATGATCAAAAGCAACAACAACATCATAAAACCCAACTGCCAGACTGGGGACCTGAAATTCATCACAGTGTGGGTTTGGCAATGTTTCTAAACTGTAACCGAGATCATACGAGAACAAGCCCGCAACTCCCCCCTGAAATGGCGGCAAGCCTGCAAGGGTTTCAATTTCCTGTCCCGCCGTCACTTCCTGCCAAACAGCCTCCAACTCGCTTAATTCATCCTTCTCGCGTGGATGGATTTCCAGATATTCGAACGGATCGGCACAAATGAACGAATACCGACCTAAGTTTTCCAGTCGCATGGCGCTATCGAGAAACAAGCAATGCGGCAGAGCAGCCAACCTTAAAAAGACGGCTTCGGCATCCGGCATCGGCAGCAATTCCTGAACAATTGCCATGAGGGGTGTATCTTCCTGAGGGTAGCTTTGTGGTCTGCCATTAAATATAGATTGCTTGCTATATTTAATTAAGTGCAAACCCCGCTTCCCTGCAGTAATCACTCAGTCTTACCGAAGAAATTAAATCCATGAGCCCCGCCGAACGAGAAAACATCATCGCCATGTTGATTGAACAGGGCATTTTATCAAAGGACATACAGCACGAGTTATTGCCTGATGATGAATTACTTCGTCTGATGAATCCGGACACGATGTGTGGCGGGTCGGGGTGTGATCCCGGGATTTGCTAACTCTATCGAGTGATGATTCGATTGTGTGAATTGAATCCACTATAATGACGGACAGAAACTCGATGGTTCCGTAGCAAGTCTGGATCTTCACCATGAAACGCAATTTACTCTTATTAACTCTATTCACACTTTTGTCCGTTCCCGCATTTGCCGTGGATGGTGAACCATCGCCAGAAGCCAAAGCGGAAGCGACTCGGGGTAATTGGTCCGGTTGGCGAGGTCCCACGCGCGACGGACTTTCTGCCGAAACCGGCTTGCTAAGCAGTTGGCCGGATGCAGGCCCCAGGCTTGCCTGGAAAGCCAAAGGGTTAGGAAGTGGATTTTCCAGTGTTGCCGTTGCCAATGACAGGATTTTCACGATGGGCAAAAAAGATGGTTCCACCAAAATGATTGCCCTGAGTACCAATCGGGGAAGCGTGATTTGGGAAGCAGATATGGGCGCGGGAGCAAACCCCAATTGCACACCGACAGTGGATGGCGATCGCGTGTACGGATTGACCCATTCCGGCGAGTTAGTCTGTATCAGCGCAACCAATGGAAAAGTTCTGTGGCGACGCAATTTCCCAACCGACTTCAAAGGCCGCATGGAATCCGGCTGGGGCTACTCGGAATCTCCTGTGATCGATGGCGACAGACTCATCTGTACTCCCGGAGGAAACTCAGCAGTCATGGTTGCTTTAGATAAAGCCAATGGTGAGTTGTTATGGTCTGCCGAAATGCCTGCAGCGGTCGGGGATCGAGGTCAGGATGGCGCTGGTTATTCTTCCATCGTGATCAGTGAAATCGCGGGACGAAAACAATACGTGCAACTGACCGGGCGAGGAGTCTTAGGTGTCGACGGGGAAACCGGGAAACTCTTGTGGGTTTACAATCGCATCGCTAACAGCACAGCCAACATCCCAACGCCAATCGTAAAAGGGGATTACATTTTCTGCAGTACAGGCTACGGTACGGGAGCTGCCTTGATTCAGATTCACGATCGTAACGGACAGTTCCAGGTGGAAGAGAAGTATTTTCTGGAAGCCAAAAAGCTCCAAAACCATCACGGCGGGATGCTGCTGATAGGCGACTATATCTATTGCGGCCATGGCCACAATCAGGGTTTTCCGGTTTGCCTGAATATGATGACCGGTGAATATGCCTGGGGGCCGGAACGCGGAGCAGGTACAGGTAGTGCCGCCATTCTGTATGCCGATGGCCATCTCTATTTTCGCTATCAAAGTGGCGACATGGCTCTGATCGAAGCCACTTCCACTGGTTACAAACTCAAAGGGAAATTCCGCACTGACGAAGTAAACGGCCAGAGTTGGCCACATCCTGTGATTGCCGGAAAGAAACTTTATCTCCGCGATCAGGGAACGTTAATGGTGTATGACATCGCCAAATAATCCCGTCGAACAACGCAGACCCTCATCATGACCAACACCTTGAAGATTGCTTTTATCGGAGTGGACAACCCTCACGGGGCTGGCTGGCGTGATCTGTTTGCCAATGTCGAGCAGGAAGCAGAACTTTCAGCTTTCGTTCCGCATTTTGATGGCAGCATTGCCAGTCTCGAAGAAAAGTACTCTGCATTACCTCGACATGATACTGTTTCAGCACTGATTGACCATGAGCAGTTCGAGGCAGCCGTTGTGGCTGTCAGTAATCGTCATTCGGCTGAAATCATCGAAGAACTTGCTGCTGCCGGGAAGCACATTCTGGCGGAAAAGCCTGTTGCCGGTCGTACCTCTGATGCCATTCGCATACGCGATGCCGTGAACAATGCCGGAGTCGCTTTTCAGTCAGGCTACATGTGGCGTTATGACGACTGTGCCAATCGGCTTAAGCGAATGATCGCCGAAGGTCGGTTTGGGAAATTAATCAGCATTGAATCTGTTTATGCAACCAGTGATGTCAATCGCCGGGGGCCTGCTCATTATTTATTTGATATCGAAGAAAGCTATGCCGGTTTTTTTAGCTGGCTGAGTTGCCACCACATTGATTTACTCCAGTACATCAGCGGCCAGAGTGTCACGGGAGTAACAAGTCGAGTCGGCAATTTCACCGAAACAAACGTAGATGTGGAAGACGGTGGCACGGCCATTCTGGATTTAGAAAGTGGAGCCATTGCCACTTTGATCGGCGGTTACTGGTTACCGCGTTGGGCCGGTGAAGTCCACTGGACAATCCGTGGCAGTAAACGTTGGGTGCATTGGGATCCCGGCAAACCAAATACAGGCGGAAGCCTCGAAATCCATGGCCCACAACCTCAATGGTATGCCATGGATGAAATTTACAACGCTCCTGAAGATACTACACCGGGTTACGGTAAAGGACCGGGAGTCGCTCTGTTACAAGACTGGTTTGCTATGATTCGTGGGGAAGTCGCTGCCTGCCGCAACACCACAGAATCCATGCTGGCCAACGTCCAAATTGTCGACACTATACTCGATGCGTCCCGTGAAGGTCGCCGAATCGAATTGTCCTAACTTAGAAACTACAACTGGAGTAAATGGCGTGAGAATCAGCAGATTTGAACAAGACGGACAAACCAAATTAGGGTTCTATTTCGACTCTTTCGTGGTTGAACTCGCTGCGGCAGCGACGGCATACAACCAAGCCAATAGTGCTACCCTCAACTTTTCTGATACGTCCTGCATCCTGAAATATCTTCCGCCGGAAGGTGCCCTGGCAGCTGATGCTGAACTGGTAGCAAGCTGGCTGAGCGAAAACGACATCTGTGACAGTCTCAAAACGTGTTGTGATACCGTTCAGCTACTTGTCCCGATCGCTCGCCCTAACAAACTCTTTCTACTTGCCGGCAATTATTCAGCTCACGTCCAGGAAGGCGGAGAACAGGGAATCGAGCGTGCTGAGACGTTCCCTTATGTCTTCATGAAGCCTCCCACCACAACGCTGACCAACCCTGGCCAACCGATCCAGATTCCTAAAGTAAACCCAAATGAAGTGGACTGGGAATTAGAACTTGCAATTGTTATTGGCAAAAAAGGAAAGCACATTTCAGAAGCTGACGCTTTGGACTACGTAGCCGGATACACCGTGATTAATGACATTTCAGATCGCGCTTACCATCCATTCCCGGAACGTAAAGAACGGTCGCGAGATGCCTTCTTCGATTGGCTCCACGGTAAGTGGCACGACAGTTTTTGTCCCTGCGGTCCGTGTATCGCAACGCCCACATGTATTCCGGATCCACAAACGCTGGATCTAAAACTATCGTTCAATGGTGATCTGCGTCAGAACAGCACAACAGCATTACAGGTTTTCCCGGTGGCGGCAGTGATTGAGTTTATTTCTCAATCCGTGACGCTCGAACCAGGTGATATCATTTCCACCGGGACTCCCGACGGCGTGGGAAAAACCACCGGCACATTCATCAAGGCCGGTGACACGCTCGACGCGTTCATCAGCAGCATTGGAACACTTACCTCAACCGCAATTGACGAAGCATAACCTACCTCTGTGAGGTTCAGCATTAGAAAGGCATTCGCCATGAAACGTAGACACTTCATGCAAACCGGATTTGCTGCCTTGGCAGCAACCGCCCTTCCGGCGGTCTATAATCAATCCACCTACGCCAGCCGCATTGGCAAGCGTCCCAGCGAACTGAAGATCATTGACATCAAGCGTCAGACGGTACGATTACCATTCCGTCCCGCTCCACAACGCGCGATGGATCGTGAAATTCCACACTGGCGATATTGTGAAATTGTACAGGTCGAACTTTCGGGCGGGGCAGTCGGCATTGGTGAAGGTTTGCTTTACTACAGCTGGGGAGTCACTTCGGATGAGGCCGTCCAGAGCGCCATCGGTAGCAATGCCGCTGATTTAATGTGGAATGATGATCTGGGTGCCGGTTTACAAATGGCATTGTTTGATGCTGTCGGAAAAGCCGGAGGAGTTCCCGCTCATCGCCTGCTGGGAAATCAGGTCTATGACACGACACCCCTAAGCTGGTGGAATATCGATATGCCAACCAAGGACATGTTGAGTGAATGTCAGGAGGCTTTGCGTTTGGGCTACAAAGCTTACAAAACCAAAGGACGTCCCTGGTTCGATTTATGGGATCAAACTGAGACCTGTGCGAAAGCCATGCCGGAAGATTTCAAGATCGACATGGATTTCAATGAAACCTTATTAACAGCAAAACAGGGCATCCCCATTTTGAAATGGATGGATCAGTTCCCACAGGTGGACATTTACGAATCACCTATTCCGCAGAGTGACATTCATGGTAACGCCGCCATTACCAAAGCAGTCCGTGCAGGAGTGTCGTTACATTACGGCACGCCCTCTCCCAAAGATGTCGTGAAACACGACGTCTGTGATGGGTTTGTCATCGGCGGTGGTGCCACCAGATTGATGCGTCAGGCACATGTTGCCGAGACCATGGATATGAGATTCTGGCTGCAATTGGTGGGTGCTGGTCTGACAGCTGCCTTTAGTTTACATTTTGGAGCGGTTTGTTCGGCCGCAACCTGGCCGGCTGTTAACTGCCATCAGTTGTATGTACATGACATGCTCAAAGAACCTATCCGAGTACGCAACGGCCTGGCAGCCATTCCAGACAAGCCTGGCCTGGGAGTGGAGTTGGACTGGAGCATTGTTCATCGTTATGCCGTGGAAAAACCGGCAGAACGTCCTGACCCGGCGAGGATGATCGAAACGACTTATACCGATGGACGGCGTATGTATACGGCGAACAACGGCACGGTCAACTTCATGCTCAACCCGGCTCGATTCCCCGGCAACATGCCATACTTTGAAAAGGGCGTTGATAGTAAACTCCTGCCGAATGACGGCAGTGCTCGCTGGAAAGAACTTTACGAACGCAGTCGCAAAGAAGGCCCCATTGTCATCGAACCGTAAGGGCAGGACGACTTCAGGCTATTCGCCCAAATCACGTTCGTCAACAATTCGCGAGTACCACTCGGGATGGCGATCATCAAAGCGATGAATCTCGTGTTCATCGGGGACGCGAACAATATGTTTATTGCGTGTCTGTTCAGGCACGACAGTACCGTACAATACTTCATACTCTTTGTGATCGGCAAAGTGTTGGTCGTCGCCGTTGGGTGAAATAATTTTACTACCACCGATAAACTGGAAGCCACGCTCCAATCCCACTCGGTTTACAGCAGCATAAAAAATCTTATTCTCAACAGCACGAGTATTCACGATGTACTTGGGAAACGTCTCGGCTCCGGGAGGCCAGTTTGTGGGCAGCACAACCAGATCGGCTCCATCCAACGCCATGATCCGGGAAGACTCAGGAAAACTACCA
>CEUN01014129.1_pt1 | contig 17327 bp, 17 predicted proteins | sample 361501 | NCBI WGS metagenome assembly CEUN01 (sample SAMEA2622801, study PRJEB7988) | marine metagenome | biome: marine biome (ENVO:00000447); feature: marine epipelagic mixed layer (ENVO:xxxxxxxxx); material: "saline water (ENVO:00002010), including plankton (ENVO:xxxxxxxx)" | depth 120 m | reverse complement strand
TGTATGGGGCGCTGGCTATGGCGAGCGGATGTTTCGGACTTGCCGCGTTCGAAACCGGTTTTTTCACGTCGCCATGGCAACTCTTCGCCATTTTCGCCGTGATGGGGACGGCCTATCCGGGACTTTCGGCGATGGCGATCAGCGCGTCGCTTATTCCTTGGTTCAGGCGTCGCCTCGGCCTGGCACTTGGGATCGGACTCACCGGCGCCAGCGTTGGCGGCGCGGTCATGCCGCCGCTGATGAATTATCTGACCGCGGCGAAGGGGTTCGGCGCGACCATGGTAACGATTGGCGCCGTCCTGCTGCTGTCGGCCTTGCCGATTGTTGCCTTTGTGATTCGGTCCCCGAAGCAAGCGGAAGCGGAGCGGGAATGCGTCGATATCGACACCAGCGATTCCTCAGTGCCGTCGCCCGGTCTCAGCCTGTTTCTCGCCGATACGCGGTTTTGGCTGATTACGCTCGCGGCAATGCTGTCCCTTGGGGCGCAGGTCGGCTTCCTGATGCACCAAATTCCGCTGCTGCAGGACAGTCTCGGCCTGTCCGGCGCCGCGATCGCGGCCGGTCTCGCGGCGGCCAGTGGCGCCATCGGACGGTTCGTTCTGGGCCTATTGAGCAGCCGCTTTCCCTTGGCGTCTCTCGCCGCCGGTTGTTACCTCATCCAAGGGTTTGGCCTGTTACTGGTTTTGCTAGGCGATACGCCGCTGTTGCTGTACGCCGCCTCCTCCATCGCTGGCTGCGTAATTGGCTGCATTACAATGCTGCCGCCGCTGCTGCTGGTCGATAGTTTCGGAGCGAAAGGATACGGCACTGCCTACGGTGCAACGGGAGCCGCCATGTTCGCGATGGGTAGTGTGGCGACGGTGGTGAGTGGCTGGCTTTTCGACGTTACCGGGGACTATCAGGTCCCCTTGTGCATAATGCTGGCCCTGCATCTGGCGGCCAGCATGTTGATCCTGTGGCATGGCCGGCGACGCAGGACGCAGCGAGTCTGAGGCTAGTTCCTCAGCAACCGCCATAAGGTCGTCTGATCGGGAAATCCGGTTGTCTCGAAGTCGAGATCGGATTGGAAAGCGATCAGGGCGGAACGGGTCGCGTTGGTAAAACGGCCGTCGACGGCGCCCAAATTTCGTCCCCAGGCGAGACCGTAGGGGCTGGCTCCCGGGTTGCTCAAGCCGTATCCAACGCGGATGTTGTAGGTGAGCACCGTCAGCGGGGCATCCGCGCTGGGCGGTGGCAAGGGCGCATTTCGGACGCTTTGTGTCGCTTGACAGCCCAGAGCCAGGAGCCCCGAAAGCGCGATGACGATGAGCTTGCCAAATCGAATGATGCTCCCTCCCTACGAATTATCCAGGAGCCATGACATTAAAAAATAGGGCGATCAGCACGCACTCGGTGGACAGCCAAGCGTCGCTTGGATGATCATTGCAAAGCGGTGACTTCGCCGAAAAAGCGAAAACGAGGAGGGCGTTCCGATGAGCGAAGAATTCAAATCCCCGAAGATCATGCGTGAGGCCGAGGTGCCGACCTTCGGCCCCGGTCATGACGAATCGCATTACATATCGGTGCCCATCAAGCAGTTCTACAGTCTGGAGAACATCGGCAATGTTGGTGTTTGCATGATGGCGCCAGGCGATGAGACCGTCGTATTCGCCATCGAGGCGGAGGATGATGGGACAGCACCGCATCAATACGGGCCGTGCGACGAGTTCTATTACATCCTGGAGGGCGAGTTCACCCTGTGGTGGGGCAAGGACGCGGAGGCGCTCGACAATTCGGCTGTCCTGAAACCGGGCGACTGTACCCATTACCCGACCGGCTGGAAGTACAAGGTAAAGAATACCGGCGACGTGCCCGCGAAATTCGTCTATTTCCTGACCTCGCCGCCAGGGATCGTGCGCCGCTTCGACTAACCGGTGCCGCGGTCAACGTAGTCGCCGAGGATATTTCTTGAATACCGTTCCGCAATCGCTGCCCGGCGCCGTTGTCTGGATGCTGGGCGCCGTCGTCGCTCTGACGACGATGGCCGTGGCAGGCCGCGAACTGGCTGCCGTGATTTCCGTCTTTGAGATCATGTTCTTCCGCAACCTGATCTGCCTGATCATCATCGTGGCGCTGGTGTGGCGGTCCGGGCGACATTTGTTCGCCACCCAGCGGCTGCCGCTGCACGGGTTCCGCAATACGATTCATTTCGCGGCACAGGCCGGCTGGTATTACGGACTGATCTATCTGCCTTTGTCCGAAGTCTTCGCCATCGAGTTCACCGCGCCGATCTGGACGGCGATCCTGGCGGCATTTTTTCTTGGGGAACGCCTGACCGCGGTCCGTATCGTAGGAACCTTGCTTGGTTTTCTCGGCGTATTGGTCGTAATCCGCCCCGGTATAGCGGTCGTCGATCCGGCCGCGTTGGCGGTGCTTGGCAGCGCCATGGGCTTCGGGATGATGTTTGTCATCACCCGCTCAATGGCGTCGACTGAGGCGGCGCTGACCATTCTGTTCTACATGAATCTGGTGCAGCTGCCGCTCAGCTTTGCCTTCATGCTGCCCTTCTGGGTCACGCCGCCGCAGGAATTATGGCCCTGGATCGCGTTGACCGGGCTGGGTGGGCTCGCATCGCATTACTGCTTTGCGCGGGCGTTCGCACTGGCGGACGCCGCGCGGGTGGCCCCGATTGACTTCGTCCGGCTGCCGGTCGCGGCCCTGGTCGGTTATTGGCTCTATCAGGAGCCTACTAGCCTATATGTTTGGCTCGGCGCGGCGGTGATTATCGTCGGCAATATCATGAACTTGCGGGGCGGCCGGTCCTGACCCCGCAGCCGGGGCCTTGCGTCCAGCCGGCATTCGACAGAAAATTCGGCCTATTCGGTCAATTCATTGCGAGAGTCCCATGAAACAGGTCAGAATTCCGGCGGCGTTTATCCGCGGCGGAACCAGCAACGCGATCGTCTTTCATCAAAACGATTTGCCGGAGGATCGGGCGCAGTGGGACGCGATCTTTCTTGCCGCGATCGGCAGTCCGGATCCGAATGGGCGGCAGTTGAACGGCATGGGGGGCGGTATCTCGTCCCTCAGCAAGATCTGCATCGTCGGGCCGTCGACCCATCCCGAGGCGGATATCGACTACACCTTCGCACAATGCGCGGTGCGTGACGCGGCCGTCGACTATGCGGGCAATTGCGGCAACATGTCGTCGGCCATGGGGCCGTTCGCGGTGGATGAGGGCATCGTGACCGTAGAGGGCGACGAGGCGCTGGTCCGCATCCACAACACCAACACCAAGAAAATCATCCATGCTCGGTTTCCCGTGGATGACGGCATGGCGGCGGTTGACGGGGTTCTGGCGCTGCCTGGTGTCTCCGGGACCGGTGCACCGGTGAGCATGGAATTCGTCGAGCCCGGCGGCGCCGGTACAGGCAAGCTCCTGCCAACGGGCAATGTGGTTGATACGCTGGAGGTAGAGGGAATCGGGATGATAGAGGCGTCGCTGGTCGACGCGGCCAATCCCGGTGTCTTCGTCGCCGCGGAATCGCTCGGCATTGCCGGCAACGAAATGCCGGCCGACCTGGATGCTGATACGGATTTGATGGCGCGCCTGCAGGCGATCCGCAAGGCGGGTGCCGCGGCGATGGGGCTGAAATTTTCACCGGCGCTGCCGATGGTCGGCTTCGTTGCGCCGCCTATGGATGCGAGTTTGCTGTCCGGCGAGGCGGTGCCCAAAGGGGATGGTGATCTGCTCGGCCGAATGGTGTCGATGGGCAACATTCATCGCGCACTGCCGCTGACGGGCACTTTGTGCATGACCGTCGCCGCGCGGATCGAGGGCACCGTAGTGCATCGGGCCGCGCGGACTGTCGCCGACCCAGGCGACGCACTACGAATCGTTCAGCCTTCCGGCGTGATCCATTGTGCTGCCGACGTCGCGCAGCAGGATGGCGCTTGGCATGCGGCCAAGGCCGGCGTCATGCGCACGCAGCGGCGTCTGTTCGACGGCTACGTTTACATTCCCGCCTCGGCGGTGGCAGCATAGAAGCAGAACAGGCCTGATTCAGGAGAAGGACCGGACCATGAGCAGCATCGAAGTATCCCCTATCGCAGGCGCGCTGGGCGCCGAAATTCAAGGTGTCGACCTGTCGCAGCCCTTGGATGAAGCAACCATGGCGCAGGTCCGAAAGGCATTCGCCGATCACGTGGTGATTTTCTTCCGCGACCAGAAAATTTCGCCGGAGCAGCATCTAGCGTTCGGCGCCCATTTCGGCGAATTCGATATCCATCGTTTTGCCGCCGGCCTGCCCGACCATCCGGAAGTAATGCCTGTCGTGAAAGAGGCGGACGATAGCGGCGGCAATTTCGGTGGACTGTGGCATTCCGACGTGACGTTCTACGAGAAGCCGGCACTCGGTTCGATCCTCTATGCGCTGGACGCGCCGGCCTATGGCGGTGACACGATGTTCTCCAGCCAGTATCTCGCTTACGAAACGTTGTCGGACGGGATGAAGGAAATGCTTGAAGGCATGACCGCCATGCACAGCGCCAAGCGCGTCTACGGCAACCAAGGCACTTCGATCAATCGTTATGGCCCTCAGGTCAAATCGATGGAAATTCGCACTGGCGACGATGCCGAAGCGGAGATGGAGCACCCCGTAATCCGATATATTCCGGAGTCCGGGCGCCGCTGCCTGTTCGTCAACCCGGTCTACACGATCCGCTTCTCGGGATGGACGGAAGAGGAAAGCAAGCCGCTTCTCGACTTCCTCTGCACCCATGCGGTGCGGCCGGAGCACACCTGCCGCTTCCAGTGGGAAACAGGGTCGATTGCCTTCTGGGATAATCGCGCGGCGCAGCACTACGCGTTGAACGATTATCACGGCCAGCGCCGCGAGATGCATAGGGTAACAATCGTTGGGGAACGCCCGATGTCCATCCAGGACGGTGAGCGGGCGAAGGCGGCCTAAACCGCCTCTGACAACTCGATAAATGCCGGTACGGCGAGTCCGGCGAATACAAGCGCGGTCGGGATATCGTCTTCGCTGTACCAGCCGGCTTCATGCAGAATGTTCAAAGTGCCCAGCACCATACCCTTATGGGCGACGGGAATGTTCAGGATCGCTTCGCAGCCCAGTGAGAAGATGATCTCGTGGTCGAAAAATACCTCGCGGATATCGTCCGCATCATAGCCGATATAGGGGTGGCCTTCGACCAATAGCTGCTGCGTCCAGGGCTTGTCGTTTGGTGGCTTGCGGCCGCCGACCAGATAAGTTTCGGGCTGGTTTGAATAGTAGCGTTCCACACCGACCTCCGGCCCGTGATACAGCAATCCCGTATAGAGCTTGTGCCCGAACACGGCGTCCAGCGCCGGGTCGAGGGCTTTAAGAATATCGTCGGCGCTGCCGCCCTGCGCGGATGCGGCGGCGACCGACTGGAAATGGGGTAGCGGGTCTACGGTGTTCACGTGACTCATGGGGAATGACTTTCTTGTTCGTTAAGTGTCCGACGATATCTTGGAGGGCGGCGATCCCATAACCTTTCCGAACGCGGCGGAGAAGGCGCTGGTGCTTAGATAACCGTGCTGTTTGGCGACCTGTGAAATCGGTTCCCCGCGTGAGAGCGCCTCAAGCGCGCCGTGCAGGCGGATCCTTTGGCGCCAGCGATTGAAGCCCATCCCGAGATCCCGTGCGAAGAGGCGCGCCAGCGTCCGGGGTGACGCGCCGGCGAATTCAGCCCAATCGTCCAAGGTGCGGCGGTCCGACGGGTCGGCGAGTATTTCCGCGCACAGGCGTTGCAGCCGCTCGTCCTTCGGCAGCGGCACATTCAGGGTTAGTTCATGGGCACGGCCGATTTCGTCCTTGATCAACTGCGCGATCAAGTCTCCGCGGCTGCCCGGTTCATAGACGACCGGTTCTTCGCTGAGGGCGAGGATCAGTTCGCCCAACAGGTTCGAAACCGAAAACACGCAGAAGACTCGAGGCAAATTTTCCGATGCCATTGAATCGATATAGAGGGTGCGCATGTCGACATCGCCATGCATGCCGACGGAGTGCCGTGTGCCGGCGGGGACGTATACGGCGTTACCGGATGGCACCACCCAAGCCTCACCCAGCGTTCGAAGCCGCATGATGCCGCGGTTCGCATAGAGCAGTTGATCCCGTTTGTGCTCGTGCAGCCCGGTATCCGAACCGTCAGAGAACAGCTTGGCCATTGCGCCGATATCTTGCGGTAGCGACTGATAGTCGTCCGGGTCCGTGCTGCGCGGCAGGGAAGAGCTCATGGCGTTGGTTCGATTCAGTTTGGCAGAATTTAGACTGAAATTGGCATGACATAGCATTATTGCCAAACGTAACCTGATAGTGATTACAAAAATGTCCGCGAAAGCGCGGGCTGAGCGTGGAGGAAACCAAGGTAATGGATCGGGATAAGACGTATTTTCTGCTGTTGAATATCGGGCATTTTCTCGATCACCTGTTCACCCTGGTCTTTGCGACCGTGGCGGCCTTGGTGCTCTACCGCGAATGGAACGTCGGCTACGCGGAGCTGCTGGCTTACGCGACGCCGGGTTTCTTCGCCTTTGGCCTCTTCTCCCTACCCATGGGCTGGATCGCCGATAAATGGAGCAAAGACGGCATGATGTGCGTCTTTTTCATCGGTATTGGCTTGGCTTCCATCGCGACCGGGTTTGCGGAGACGCCGCAGCAAATCGGCATCGGCCTGTTCGTCATCGGCATGTTCGCTGCGATCTATCATCCGGTCGGTCTCGCCATCGTTACGATGAAGTGGAAGAACACCGGCATGCGTATCGCCGTGAATGGGGTTTGGGGCAATCTCGGCGTCGCGGCAGCGGCGCTGATCACCGGCTATCTGATCGATTTCGCTGGCTGGCGGATGGCCTTCATCCTCCCGGGTGCCTTCTCAATCGTCATGGGCTTTGCCTATATGGCGTTGCGACGCGAGGGTATTCGGGAGGATCAGGAGGCGAAGAAGGACGCAGGCGCCGCGCCGGGTCCCGTCTCGGAATCCTACCGTTCGGCCATCATCCGGGTCGCTATCATCGTCTTCGTGACGGCGGCGGTCGGATCGATCATCTTCCAGTCGACGACCTTCGCGCTGCCGAAGATCTTCGACGAGCGGCTGCAGGGGTTGGCGGTTGAACTGTCCGGTCTTCTGGACAGCCTCGCCAAAGGCAATGAGGACGGCGTGGCGACTGTCATCGGGTCCCTGGCCTTTGTGGTGTTCGCCGTTGCCTCTCTTGCCCAGGTCGTTGTCGGCAGCATGTTGGACAAGTACGGGCCGCGGAACGTCTACATGGTTGTGGCCGCGATCCAGATCGTCTTCTTCGCCTTGATGCCGGGCCTGACGGACGGCATCGCGCTGGCGGTCGCCTTCGGCTTCATGCTGGGGGCGTTTGGTCAAATCCCGATCAACGACTATATGATCGGAAAGACGGCGAGCGGTGGCTATCGCGCACGCATCTACGGCGTGCGGTATGTGGTGAGCTTCACGGTGCTGGCGGCATCGCTGCCGATGATCGCGTTTGTCTACGACAATTGGGGCTTCGACACCTTGTTCTGGATCCTGGCCGTCGCCGGAATCGTGATCATGTGCGCCGTGCTCAGCCTGCCCAAGTCGCTGCCCCAACCGGACTCCGCGCCGGCACCGGCTGAGTAGAGGTGATATCGAAAGCACTGTGGTTTGGGCTATATTTGAGATCTCGTCGCAATAGATGATCTGAGTGATGTCACAAACTGCCGCAAATGCGCCTATGCCGGGCGGGCCCCTTGCCGGGCCTGCCGCTTGGTATGGCAAGGAGATGGAAGCATCGACAGCGTGGATCCATGCGCTTTCTGCCGGAGAAATTTCAGAACTTGAAAGCGCGCTGCAATCGGTTCGTGCTGCCGGCCTTGATATCGCTGACGTCACGCGGGACTCGTTTCCGCTACCGACCTTCGGCCCGACGCTCGACCGGCTGCGCGGCGACGTGTTGCGCGGGCGTGGCTTCGTCCTAATACGGGGATTGCCGCTTGAACGATTTACGCTGGAGGATGCGGCGCTGCTCTATTGGGGCATCGGTTGCTATTTCGGTCGCGCGGTGCCGCAGAATGGCAAGGGCCACCTGCTCGGCCATGTGATCGACATGGGCCGTCATGAGCACGACACAAATGCGCGTATCTATCAGACCTCCGCTCGGCAGACCTATCACGTGGATACCTGCGATATTGTCTCGCTGCTTTGCATTCAGAAGGCCAAGTCGGGCGGCCTCAGCAGCCTCGTCAGCGCCGTGACGATCTACAACGAGATGCTGAAGCGGCGGCCCGATCTGGTGCCGGTACTGTTCAGCTTGTTCGATGCGGACCGCCGGGGCGAAGTGCCGCCGGGCCGCAATCCATACTACACAGCGCCGGTTTTCGCCTGGCATGAGGGGCAGCTGACGAGTCAGCTTGTCCGGCGTTATATCGAGTCCGCGCGGCGATTCTCGGAATTGCCGGCGCTCACAGCGGAAGAGACCGAGGCGCTGGACCTTTTCGAGGCCTTGGCCGATGAATTCGCCATGTTCATGGATTTCGAGCAGGGCGATATGCAGTTCGTGCACAACCATCAGATTCTGCACGATCGTACGGCTTTCGAGGACTTTCCGGACAAGAAGCGGCATCTGCTCCGGCTTTGGCTGTGTCCCCCGGACGGCCGAACCTTGCCAGAGAGTTTCGCCGACAAATATAACGGTCGGATCGAGATAGGTGATCGCGGCGGCATGTTTATCGAAGGTGCCACACCACACGTCTCGCTGGAACCTGTGTGACTCTTGTGGTCTTATAGCGCGCGTTTTTTGTGATGGAGAGTATGATGCAAAAACCTACCGGTTCATTTGTCGCCATGATCACCCCATTCAACCGGGACGGATCGGTCGACTATGGCGGCTTCCGGACCTTGCTGGACTTCCAGGAGCGGAACGGGACCAGCGCGGTCTTGATCATGGGATCGACCGGTGAGGTTTCGATGCTGAGCCAGGAGGAACGGCACCGCATTGTCGAGGAAACCATCAAGTTAAAAACCGGCGGGATGCAGTTCTATTACGGCTGTACCGGCAACAACACGCAGACGACGATCGACTATGTGAGCCATGCGGCGGCGAATGGTGCGGACGGCACGATCATCGCCGCGCCGGCCTATATCTGCGCGCCGGAGCCGGATATCGAGCAGTTCTTCTTCGATGTCGCGGACGCGAGCGATATCCCGGTCGGCATCTACAACAATCCACCGCGTGTGACGACGGACCTTTCAGCGGAAGCGATCCTGCGTCTGGCCGAACATCCGAACATCGTCGTCAACAAGGAATCAACCGGCCGGGTCGGGCAGGCGGCGAAGCTGGCTGCCGGAAACCCCGACATGTCGCTGATGTGCTGCGACTCGCCCAATCTCGGGCTCGTCGTGCCGACCATGTCCCTTGGCGGGCACGGTACCGCGAACATGTCGGGCAATATCATTCCGGCCGAGATGACGGTTATCTCCAAGCCTTGGGAGAGCTACGAGGACGCGGAGAACTTCAAGAAGATGTGGTTGCGGATGCTGCCGATGCTGCACTTCACCTATTCGGCGATCAATCCGGTGCCGGTGAAGTCGCTGATGCGTGCGGTCGGTCTGCCTGCCGGTGACCTGCGGCGGCCGTTGACCGGGTTCCAGGGCGAAGCGCTGCATCGCGGACTCGATATCCTGCGTGAGCTCGAACTCGATAAGCAGTATGGGTTTACCTTGGCCGCGGCAGCGGAATAGGGGCTATTCGCGCCCGATCATCTCCTGCACCATCGTGTTGAAGATTTCAGGCGTCTCATACATTACCCAGTGACCCGCGCCGTCGATGACGCGGAAGTCGATTTCCGGATGGATGCTGCGGAAGAGAGCTTGCCGCCGCTCCAGGCCGTCGCCAGTGGCGTCGTCCATTTCGCCGTAGATCGCGTTCATGTTGGCCGTGATGTTGGGTAGAACGCGCGCAAGCGTGTCGGTGCGCGCGATTAGTGGGCTTTTCACTCGGGCGCGTTTCACCGTTTCCTGCTGCAGGTAAAGCGCCAAATCGTCGATCTTTTCCGCGTGGTGGAACATGATGACGGAAAGATTGTGCCGGTGCGCATCGACGAGTTCCTGTTCCGACATGTGTGGGCGAATTTTGGCGAGCGGTGGCCGTTCGGTCGTTCGTGCGATGCCGAGCCCGCCCGGTGCGATGACCACGAGATTGCGCACCCGATCGCCCATCATCGAAGCCACATGACCGCCGAGCAGCCCGCCGAAGGAGAAGCCCACCAGGTCGAACCGCTCCGGCACGGGGATGATTTGGTCGATGCCTTCGACGATCACAGCGGCGAGCTTCTCGCCGCTGTGCGGCAGGGGCACGGAAGCGGAGTCGCCTAGTCCCGGGTTGTCCGCGACGAATACGCGGCGGCGCTGCGACAACGGGCCGATATTCTTGATCCAGTGGCGCCACGACCCGTAGCCGCCATGCAGAAGCACCAGCGGCGGCCCTTCGCCCCAGACCCGCCAAACCATGTCGCCGTCATAGCAGGGGGTTGTCATGCGCTCGCCAGACGCCTCGAAACGTCGATCGATTTCCTCCGGTGACAGGCCTGCGTTCAGTATGTCTTGCATGCGTAATTCCGTTTAATCCGTTGCAGTCTTCCCCTCACCCCAGCCCTATCCTTGGGGAGAGGGTAGGCTGAAGGGAGAACCGATTGAAGCCGTTTGCCTCTTTCGAACTTGCTCGTAACCGTTTAAGCCAGCGCCTCCGGATTGACCACGCAGTCCGGGTCGATCGGTTCACCGTTCAGGATCTTATAGGCGTTTTCCACCGCCATCGTGCCCATCCGCTCGAAGGATTCATGGGTGACACCGGCGATATGCGGGCTCAGCAGGACGTTCGACAATTGCCACAACGGGTGGTCCTTGGGCGGGGCCTCGACGTCGAAGACGTCTATTCCCGCCGCAGCTATGTCGCCGAACTGTAGGGCGGCGACCAGAGCGGTTTCGTCGACAATGCCGCCGCGCGCGCAATTCACCAGGTAGGCCGAGGATTTCATCTGCGCGAACCGCGCGGCATCGACCATGTTTTCGGTCTCCTGCGTGCGCGGGCAATGGATACTAAGAATATCGATATCGGCGACAAAATCATCCAGCGTGGCGGCGCGTGTTATGCCCTCGAAGAAAGCGTCGTCTTCTAGGTAGGGGTCGTAGGCCGAGATGCGAACGCCGAACGGCAATAGCAATTTGGCCAGCGCCCGCCCGTTGCCGCCGAACCCGATCAGCCCGACATGTTTTCCCTGCAGTTCAATGCCTTGATACGTCGCTTTCTCCCAATTTCCGTTGCGGACGCTGTTGTCGAGACGGCGGAAATCCTTCAGCAGCGCGATCATCATGCCGAGCGCGTGTTCGGCGACTGATTGCGAATTTGAATTGCGGCCATTGACGACCGGGATGCCTTTGCGCGTCGCGTGCGCGACGTCGACATTGTCGACGCCGATGCCGTTTTTCGACAGGACGCGCAGATTGGCCGAGGCATCGATCACCGTCGCGTCGATCTCGCCGATGCGTACGATGATCCCATCGATCTGCTCGCGCGCGGCGATATCGTAAATCAGCGAGTCTGGCGCACCGTCCGGGATGGTAAAGACGGTGGCTTCCAATGCGTCGAGCATCGCCATTGCCCTGTCCGCCAGGGTCGGCGCCGTGATCAGGATTTTGTAGCCCATCAGAGTGTCTCTCCGTCACCGAGCACACCGTTTGCGCGCAGAGGCGTGTCTATACCGAACGGCCACCGGTTGCCCGCTTCGATGGCCTCAAGTATCTCTTTCTCGGCCTCGATCCTTTTTTCAGCGTCGGCGATCGCAGCTTCGGCCATGTCTGGCGGGATCACGATCACACCGTCACCGTCCACCAAGACAATGTCGCCGGGTTTGACCACGATACCGCCGCAGGCGGTTGACAAGTTTACCGCGCCCGGGCCGTTCTTTTCCGGGCCACGCGGGTTGGCGCCTCGGCTATAGACTGGCCAACCGAACTCGATCAATTCTTCCAAATCGCGGACGGGTCCGTCGACGACCAGCCCGGCAACGCCCTTGGCCTCTGCCGCACGCGCCATTAGATCGCCCCACTTTGGTCGCCCTTGGCATCGATGACGATGACATCGCCCGGTTGCGCAATTTTCAGGGCGACATGCGCCATCAAATTGTCCGCCGGTTTGGTGCTCACCGTAATTGCGGTGCCGCAGAGTCGTGTATCGGTGCGCACGGGTGCGATGCCCGCGTCCATGTTTCCTCGATGGGGGAGCGCATCGCCCAAGATGGATGCGGGAAATGCCGCAATCCGTTCCAGCAATTCTGCGGGAGGGCGCGAGATTTCAGTTGCGACGCAGAACCCCGGTCTGCCGAGCATGACCATTTTCCAACCTGCATTCCGTTGATTGTTGCCTGTAGCGGTCGAACCCGCCGCCGCGGCGTTTATACTGTGTGGGAACGAGAAAAGGAATTTTCGGGAAAGAAGAGATGACGGAAAAGGCGATTGAAGAAATAACGGCTGTCGCTCTGTTGGGCCTTGGAGAGGCGGGGACAGCGATCTCCCGCGGACTGGCGGAGCACTGGCGCGGCGACAGCGGGACGAGGCGTATTCTGGCCGTAGATACCGCGCAGAAAGACAATGTCCGAGGGCCGGCGATCACCGAACGGGCACACGAGATCGGCGTTGAGATCGGCGATCGCTATACCAAGGCGCTGGGCGCTGCCAATGTGGTGATTTCAGTGGTGACCGGCACCGACGCCAAGGACGCGGCGGAAGCGGCACGCGAATATCTCAAGCCCGGCACGCTGTATCTCGACGTCAACACGCTGACGGGCAAACAGAAGGCCGATATCGCCGCACGTGTCGAGGCGGCCGGTGTCCATTACGTGGATATCGCGGCGATGGGCGGATTCAGCACCTATGGCTATCGCGCGCCGTTCGTTCTGTCCGGCCCGATGGCCGAACGGGCGGCGGCTTGGATGAAGCCGCTTGGCTTCGACGTCACGGTGATGAGCGACCGCGCCGGCGACTCCTCATCCGTCAAGATCATCCGCTCGATCATGGTCAAGGGGTTGGAGGCGCTCGGCGTGGAATGCATGGTGGCCGCGCACCGGGCCGGCCTGACTGAGGAGGTCCTGGCCTGTTTCGCCGATATCGACGACCGCACGTTCCCGGGCATGGTCAAATCGCTGACCGCCAGCCACACCAACCACGCCAAGCGCCGTATGGAGGAAGTAGACAAGGTGATGGAGAATCTGGCGGAGCTCGGCATGGAGCCGATCATGTCATCGGCGACCCGTCGCTCGCATGCCCGAACGGTCGATGCGGAAATCCAGCCGGCGGACGGCATCAACCCGTCCTTCGAGGATGCCGTAAAGCTGCTCAGCGTAAAGGTAGTGAAGGGCCTGAAAGAAGAATGAAGGAGGGGAGACAGACATGACCGCCGATATCAAAATCTACAACCCGGATAGCCTGGGCACGCCACTGGGGCAGTACTCGCAGGTAACGCGGGTGAAAGCATCCGAATTCCTGTTCATCGCGGGTTCGCTGTCGGCCGATAAGGAGGGTAACTCCGTTGGTATCGGTGATTTCGATGCGCAATGCGTCCAGGTCTTCGGCAATATCGAAATGGCGCTGGCCGCCGAGGGCGCGGGGTGGGGCAATGTGGTGCAGTTCACCACCTATCTGGTGCACAGCCAGGACATTCCCAACTTCATGGAATTCCGTCTGCGCGAGTTCCCGAACTTCTTCCCCAACGGGGCCTACCCACCTAACACCCTGCTGATGGTCGACCGGCTGGTGAAGGAGGAGTTCCTAGTTGAGGTCCAGACGATCGCAGCGGTTTGACGAAACGGCGGAAGATCCGGGAAGACGTTTGAAGAGGAACGCTTTTTGCCGAGGAAAGGGAAAGCAGCGGTTTACGACGCGCCGAACCAGCCATTTAGGGTCCGGGAATACCCGGTCCGAGACGTCAAGTCTGGCGAGGTGCTGGTCCGGGTGACGATGGCGACGATCTGCCGGTCGGATATCCATTCCTATCAGGGGCACCGGCCCAATCCCTGTCCGGGCATTTTGGGCCACGAGATCATAGGCATCATCGATCAGATCGGTGTGGATGTGCCGGCCGATATGCGCGGCGAGGCCCTTGCCCCGGGCGACCGGATTACCTGGACCGAATACTTCCATGACGGCCCGTCCTACTACAAAGACGTTCACGACATGCCGCAGAAGGCGGAAGGCGTCCGTAAGTACGGGCATGACCTGGCCGAAGAGGATCCGCATTTTCTTGGTGGCTTTGCGGAGTATTGCTACCTGCAGCCGGGCACCGGAATTGTGAAACTGCCCGCAGAGCTGAGCGATGCGGAGGCGACGCCCTTGAATTGTGGTATTGCCACCATGATGGCGGTCGTCGAGGCGACAGAGGTCACCGAGGGTGACCGGGTCGTCGTCCAAGGTCTCGGGTTGCTCGGTCTGTATGGTTGCGCGATTGCCAAGGCACGCGGCGCGGCGATCGTGATCGGTCTGGATGTGGTGCCGCAACGGTTGGCGATGGCGAAGCGGTTCGGAGCCGATCATGTGCTGGACATATCGGGTATTCCCGCGCACGAGCAGGTCGCGGCAGTGCGCGCATTTTGTCCGCCGGACGGTGCGGATGCGGCAATCGAGGTTTGCGGCGTGCCAACGGCGGTGCCGACGGGGGTTCGCATGATGCGGACCGGTGGCCGCTACACAATCGGCGGGCTGGTGAATCCGGATGCCAATTTCACCGTTGATGGAAACGATCTCCTCAAGCGCTGGATTACGCTGCGCGGGGTGCACAACTACCATCCGCGGCATCTCGTTGAGGCGCTCGATTTCGTTATGGCCAACCGAAACCGGTTCCCCTTTGCCGATATCGTTGATGCCGTCTTCTCCCTTGACCAGCTCGACGACGCGTTCCGAAAAGCGTCAGAGCGGGAGGTTCTGCGCGCAGCCATCGTCCCGTAGAAAATTTGCCGGGCGCCTGTATTGACGGAACCCTGTGCGGTTCCCAAAAATAACGCATCGAGGGTTTGCAAGGATAAGGGGAGGGCAAGCGATGGACGATGTGTCATCCGGGCGAACGGTCATTCGCGAATGCATGCGGATCGGTGGCCGAAAGGTCGACGCCGCTGATGAAATCGAAGTCCGCTATCCTTACACCGATGACGTAATCGGCACCGTACCTGCGGGTACGGCGGAGCACGCGGCGGAGGCCTTCGATATCGCGGCCCGGTACCGTCCGACCCTGACACGCTATGAACGGCAGCAGATTCTCTTCAAGACGGCCGAACTCATTCGGGAGCGGCGCGAGTCGATAGCTGATGTCCTGACCTTGGAGCTCGGTATCTGTAAGCAGCATGCCTTGTACGAAACCGGTCGGTCCTATGACGTGTTCACCTTGGCCGGGCAGCTTGCCATTCTGGATGATGGACAGATCTTCTCCTGTGACCTGACGCCGAACGGGAAGGCGCGGAAGATTTTCACCAAGCGCGAACCTGTCGGCGCGGTTTCCGCGATCACGCCGTTCAACCATCCGCTCAATATGGTGGCGCACAAGATTGCGCCGGCAATCGCCACGAACAACTGTTTGGTTTGTAAACCAACGGAATTGACACCGCTCACTGCGATCACCCTGGCGGATCTGCTGTACGAAGCCGGGCTGCCGGTGGAGATGTTTCAAATCGTCACAGGGATGCCGGAGGCGATCGGCGACGCGATGGTGACCGACCCGAACATTAGCGTGATCACCTTCACCGGTGGCGTGAAGGTCGGCAAACAGATTGCGGAGAAGGTGGGGTATCGGCGCGCTGCGTTGGAATTGGGCGGGAACGATCCGCTTATCGTTCTGAACGACCTGGATGAGGCGGGGCTGGAGAAGGCCGCAGCCATAGCGGTCTCCGGGGCGACCGCGAATTCGGGGCAACGCTGTACAGCGGTCAAACGAATCCTCGTTCAGGAAAGTGTGGCCGACCGCTTCGTACCGATGGTATTGGAGAAGGCAAAGGCGATGCGGCACGGCGATCCGCAAGATCCTGAGACGGAACTCGGCTGCGTTATCCATGCGGATGCGGCGGCGATGTTCGAACGGCGGGTCGTGGAGGCGGAGAAGGCTGGCGCGAAGGTGCTCTACAATCCGGGACGCAAAGGTGCGTTGCTGCCGCCGATTACGGTCGATCACGTGCCGCATGACAGCGAGTTGGTCCGCGAGGAAACGTTTGGACCGATCGTTCCCATTGTCCGCGCGCCAGACGATGACGACGCGCTCATGGTGATCTCGAACGCGACCGCCTTTGGATTGTCGGCGGGCGTATGCACAAACCGCCTCGATCGGGCGACCGCCTATATCGAAGGGCTCGACGTGGGTACAGTGAATATCTGGGAAGCGCCCGGGTACCGGATAGAGATGTCGCCGTTCGGCGGGGTCAAGGATTCCGGAAACGGTGTGAAAGAAGGCGTGTTGGAGGCGATGAAGTTTTTGACCACGGTGAAAACTTGGTCACTTCCTTGGCCCGTTTGAATTCGAAATTGCGGCATCTGTGTTCGCACTTTTGCGACGCTGATATCGCCCCATTTGCAGCTGCTATCGTATCCGCTCTGTTAAATCGGCGTAACGATCAGGCCTGCGTCGGCAGATTGGACTCCGCGTCCGGGTCCAGCGGATAGACCGGGCGGCGGACATTTTTCCACGGGAAGAGACTGTAGTCCGAGGTGCAAGTGCCGGGGCCGGATACCATGACGATGTGTTTGGCGATAGGTTCGAAGCCGGCGCGGAAATGCTGGCGGCTCTTCAGCAGTACGTATTTTTTTTTCGAAGGGTCGATGCCGGCATGGGTGAAGGCGCCTACGTCAAAGGGCTCGTAGCGGCCTTCGCTGACGACGATTTCGACCTTGCCGGTGTCGAGCACGGCGCAGCGGCCGATGTTGAACTGCACGCCGGTGAACATCGGCCCGGTGATCGTGAAGTTGCCGTCGGTGATGCGCCGAACCGTGCCCGTCACCTCGAGCGGTTCGCCTTTCAGGTTCATTGCAGGCATGTCGACCTTGCCGCCGAGTTGGACGGTCACGGTCGCGCCGATGCCGGCCTCGATCAGTTGCGCCACGGTCGCCGGGTCGCAGAACGGACCGGCGCAGACATCGTCCAGATCCTGGTGGATCACCTCGGCCAGCACAGCCATCACGTCCTGATTGCCGCCTGATCCGGTATTGTCGCCGTGATCGATCAGAATCACTGGGCCGCCGTCGAGCGCCTTCGCTTCGCTGACGGATTTCTCGATCGGCTC
>CEUN01001640.1_pt1 | contig 17332 bp, 18 predicted proteins | sample 361501 | NCBI WGS metagenome assembly CEUN01 (sample SAMEA2622801, study PRJEB7988) | marine metagenome | biome: marine biome (ENVO:00000447); feature: marine epipelagic mixed layer (ENVO:xxxxxxxxx); material: "saline water (ENVO:00002010), including plankton (ENVO:xxxxxxxx)" | depth 120 m | reverse complement strand
AAAATTTGACAGAAATAACGCGTGCAAATGGCCATCGGCTAGATGGAATTTTACCGCTCGGTGAGCCGCCAATGCCGGAACCACAGCCCACAGATAATGATGTATCTTTTGATCTTGAAACAGGCCTTTCCGCGGTCCGGTCTTTGAAGTCTAAAGTGCCTTCTGATGCTCATAGTGCTCGGAACTTGGGTACCGAAAGAGAGGGAAACGCCGTCTTAATTGATGAGAACGGCACTCTTGTTACTATAGGCTATCTCATAACTGAGGCTACCGACGTATCTATCGGTGGCACAAATGGAGAGGAAATACCCGCTCAGGTAGTGGGCTTTGATCACAGAACAGGATTTGGTTTGGTCCGAACCGTGGAACCGCTTGGATTAAAACATCTTACGATTGCTTCTAACGTGGATGAATTATTGCCGGATAATAAGGTTGTGATAGCAGCGGCAGGAGGTGTTCCAGCTTCTATTTTAGGAAAGGTAGAGGATCGAAGAGAGTTTGCCGGTTCATGGGAGTATCTGATTGATAAAGCGATATTCACAACCCCATTGCATCCGAGATGGAGTGGGGGAGCACTAATAGATCCTGCTAGCGGATTTTTATTGGGTATAGGCTCCTTATTCGTACAGGACCCTAGTGGTAAGGAGGAAGACAACCAAGGTAACCAAGGCAACATGTTTGTGCCGGCAGATTTGTTGCTTCCTATATTTAATGAGTTAGTTACTACAGGCCGGGCCCAATCGCTCGCAAAGCCCTGGCTTGGAATGCAAACAACGGAGGCAATGGGACATTTGGTTGTATCTGGAATTCATGATGGCGGCCCAGCAGATAAGGCCGATATTCAAGTGGGTGATATTATTGAAGAAATTGAGTCCCATCACATTGATAATCTATCAGACATGTATCGTAAAATTTGGGCAGTGGGAGGAGCTGGTGCTGACGTAAGTTTGAGAGTTACCCGTGGATCACATCAACTGGATATTGTAATAAGATCTGGGGATAGACACGATTATTTAAAAGTACCGCAACGGCATTAATTTTAATAAAAATTAATGGGTGGACCTTCCGTGGCAACCTCTAAGGCAACGATCCCACTCTAAAAGTACCTCTGTATCTTTCTCCATTAACCTATACTTGTTCCAAGTTTTTATAAAATTCTCAGGTTTTTCAAGTTTGGATAAGGCCCATATAGCCATCGATCTAACTAATGGCGATTTCTCTTTAAGTTTATCGTTTACGAGCGGAACTAGGGTGTTGAGTTGACTGTTTCCAATCGCTATCAAAACATTCCGAATAAACCTATCGCGGCCCAAACGTTTGATTGGCGACCCGGAAAATAGGGATCTAAATGCTTTGTCATCTAACTGCACGAGGTCTGCTAGGTCAGGCCAACGAAGCTCTATTCTAGACTCAAATTCAAGTTCCAGCGTTTTGGAGGCAAACTTATTCCAAGGACAAACCGCAAGGCAATCGTCACATCCGTAAATGCGATTACCAATGGCTTCTCGAAATTCGGTTGGTATATGTCCTTTATGCTCTATCGTTAAATATGAAATACAGCGTGTTGCGTCTAACTTATAGGCTGAAGGAAAAGCCTTGGTTGGACATACAGATAAGCAGCGGGAGCATGATCCACAAAGGTCATGAATTTCTTCATTATATGACAAAGTTAAATTGGTATAAATTTCGGCAAGAAACATCCATGAACCTAATTTCTTGGATACTAAGTTCGTGTGTTTTCCCTGCCATCCCAATCCTGCCCTAGCCCCAAGGGGTTTTTCCATAACCGGCGCCGTATCAACAAATATTTTAACCTCACCACTGTGTTGGTCAGCGATAAAGCGTGCTAGTATTCGAAGTTTCTTTTTAGCAACGTCATGATAGTCTCGTCCCTGCGCGTAGACTGAAATTGAACCGCATTTAGATTCTTGGAGAGTTTCGAGCGGGTCACCATATGGGCCGTAATTAAGACCTAAAACTACAACACTCTTTACATCTTCCCATAGTTCTTTTGGTTGGCTCCGCTGTTTCATTCGTTTTGCTAACCAGCCCATATCACCATGATAACCTTTTAAAACAAACTCCTTGAGTTGTTCTCTCGCACTCATGCTGAGTGATGCCGGTGCAAATCCGACCGCGTCAAAACCAACCGCCATAGCCATATCTCTTATGGATTTTGTTACGGTCATTTTTTTAGTTATTTATCCTCTCCCGCGATAAGGCGGAACGCCCTGGTCAGGGATCCAAACTTCCGATGGGGCTTTTCCGCTTTGATAAAATACATCGATAGGTATGCCTCCACGTGGATACCAATAACCACCAATTCGTAGCCATCTTGGTGAAATTAACTTTTCGATTTTTTTACCGATACCTACTGTGCAATCTTCGTGGAAGGCACCGTGATTGCGGTATGAACTTAAATAGAGTTTTAAGGACTTACTCTCCATAATCCAATCGTTCGGGATATAATCTATGACTAAATGAGCAAAATCGGGTTGGTTAGTAATCGGGCAGAGGCTAGTGAATTCAGGGCAAGTAAAACGTATAAGGTATAATTGCCCTTCTTGAGGGTTGGGGACCCGCTCAAGTATAGCCTTTTCGGGTGAAGTTGGTAATTCTGTTTCCTGTCCAAGCTGTTTTAGTGTTTCACCTATATTTTTTGTCATAAGTTATCACCATTCTTAGTATGTTTCCGATACAATTGGCCCAGTTTCCTGTTGTTCTTCAAACAATTTTATGAAGTTATGCAGAGATTGCTCGGTAATTGCCATTCTAATGTTTGACATTAAAGATTGATAATAATGGAGGTTATGAATAGTCAAAAGCATTCCTGCAAGCATTTCTCCTGATTTAACAAGATGGCTGAGATAAGCTCTACTATAATTTTGACAGACGCGACAATTGCATCCGGCATCCAGAGGCCTGTCATCATCAGCATGTCGTGCATTTCTTAAGTTGAGTGAACCCCCGCGAACATATGCCTGTCCAGTTCTTCCTGATCTCGTTGGGATAACACAATCAAACATATCAACGCCTCGTTTTACCGCCCCAACAATATCTGCTGGTTTTCCAACTCCCATTAGGTAATGCGGTCTCAATTTTGGTAAGTCAGGGATTGTTTTTTCTAAAACATCAAACATTACATCTTGCGGTTCGCCAATTGCCAATCCACCTAAAGCATAACCATCAAATCCGGTATCTACCAAGCGCGCAGCTGATTCACGCCGGAGTTCTGGGAATACACTACCCTGTACTATACCAAAAATTCCGTAGCCTGGTCTTTGTTGAAACGCGGACTTACTGCGTGCAGCCCAACGCATGGACAGTTCCATAGATTGCCGCGCTTTATCTTCAGTGACCGGCCATTCCGTGCATTCATCTAGAACCATTGTGATATTTGAACCCAACATATTTTGGATTTGACTGGAACGTTCTGGTGTAAGTTCTATTTTTTTTCCATCGATGTGTGATCGGAAAATAACGCCATGTTCTTTTATTGTTTGACGATTTCGAAGTGAAAATACCTGATATCCTCCTGAATCTGTCAAAATAGATTTTTGCCAGTTCATGAATTTGTGTAGCCCACCAAGTCTAGATATTCTTTCAGCGGTAGGGCGCAGCATCAAATGATATGTGTTGCCTAGAATAATTTCTGCGCCAGTCGCTGATACGTCTTCCGGCATTACAGCCTTTACGGTCCCCCCTGTGCCGACAGGCATAAACGCTGGTGTTTGAACTTCGCCGTGTGCTGTCTTAAGGCACCCCCTACGGGCTAAACCGTCTGTACTGAGAATATCAAATTTTATACCAGAGTTTGTCATTTTTATTTTTTGCGTTCTAGAAGAGAAGCATCACCGTAGGAATAAAATCGATAGCCGGATTTAATCGCATATTCGTAAGCAGACTTTATTCTTTCCAAACCAGAAAATGCGGCAACTAGCATGATCAGGGTAGATCGGGGTAGATGAAAGTTTGTAATAAGCCTGTCAACAATCTTGAACTTGTAACCTGGAGTTATGAAAATATCTGTTTCGCCCTCAAATGGCTCGAGTTCTCCATTTTCGTTTACGGCTGACTCCAGTAACCGCAAGACCGTAGTACCACAAGCTGTAACTCGACCGCCCGCTTTGCGGGCTAAGTTTATTCGTTCCACTGGTTTTTTATTCAATTTTCCCCATTCAGAGTGAATTGTGTGGTCATGAATATTTTCAACCTTTACTGGTAAAAAAGTACCAGCTCCAACGTGGAGAGTTAACTCAACAACATCAATGCCCGTGAATTTAATTTGTTCAATTAGTTCTTTTGAAAAGTGAAGTCCCGCAGTGGGAGCGGCAACAGCACCTAAATTAGATGCGTAAACTGTTTGATAATTTAGTTCATCGGGGTTTGCACGATTAATTTTCCTTTTAATGTATGGAGGCAAGGGCATGCTTCCATGCTGATTTAGGTTATTGAATAATTCTTTTCCAGAGAAACTAACAACGATTTCCCCATTTTCTTTCTTTTCTAAAACAGTTGCTGAAAAATTGGTTGAAAAATTAATACTATCCCCCGTTCGGAGCTTTCGTGCAGGCTTGGCAAAGGCACGCCAAGTTTTATCGCTGTTTAATTTATGTAAAGTTATTTCAATTGACGTTTTATTGCGAAGCCCTTGAAGACGGGCAGGAATGACCTTGGTGTTATTTAAAACGAGGATGTCTTTAGAAGACATAATATTCGGCAAGTCTCTAATTGTTAAATTTCTTAAACATTCTCCTATATGGAGTAATTTGGCTGCATCTCTTGGGGTGCACGGTTCTTGAGCTATTAACTCCTTCGGAAGGTTAAAATCAAAGCAATCAGTTTTCATTTTTTGACAATGCTTTTAAAGGTTGATCTTTTTAGCAATATTGTTGGTGGTCCTAATAAACACAATAAAGAGTGATATACATAGTTTTTTAAGCGTAATTTAAGTATGAAAAATAATAAAACTAAATTGTCGGAAATTCCGAGGGTTATCCCTGAAGGTACTAAGGGTATCGGGTTTATGCTTGGCTCTGCGGCTTCTATTTCAGGAGCAAATGGTACCGTCCAGTATCTCTCCCAGGGTATTCATGTTTTTGAAATAGCATTTTTCCGTCAGCTTTTTGGACTTATATTGATGGCTACTATTTTTTTACGTAGTGGGTTCCGTCCTCTGTTTACAAAGAAAATTTGGTTACATCTTATACGCTCTATTTTAAATGTACTTTCCATGCTGGCCTTTTTTTATGGTTTGAGTCTTGAGCCGTTAGCTAAGGTAATATCTTTAGCGCTTACTGCACCTTTATTTGCGACGCTTGGAGCAGTGATATTTTTAAAGGAGAGGATGACACCTGCACGTTGGGCGGCTATTTTTATTGGTGCCGTTGGTGCTTTGATAATTCTTAGGCCCGGAATACAAACCGTATCCCTCGGAGCACTCATGGTCCTTGTGTCAAATATGTTGTGGGCCGTGACTTTGGTGGTGATAAAAGTTTTGACCCGGACCGATACATCTGTAACCGTTGCGCTTTATTCAAGCCTTTTACAGGCGCCTATGGCCTTTATTTTTGCCTTTTTTGTTTGGCAATGGCCTTCTCTTGATCAGTTAGCATGGCTGGTATTATTGGCGATTCTAGGCACCATTTCTCAGTTGGCGCTTGCCGAAGCATTTCATCATGCTGATGCAACATTAGTATTGCCGGCGGATTTTACTAAGGTAATTTGGGGAAGTTTTATTGGATATTTTTGTTTTAATCAAATCCCTGAAATTTGGGTTGGCGTCGGTGCGGTCGTGATTTGTCTAGCAGTTTTTTACAACGCCTATTTTGAAGCACAAAATTCAAGCTCAGGGAGCTCGACCCCGTAACTATGAAGCCTATATCCATTAAGGCGAAGCCAAGAACGCCCCTCATCAACATTATTTGACAACGACCGAACGATATTCCAGAAAGTTTCTGAGTGATTCATCTCTTTTAGATGTGCCACTTCGTGGCTCACTATGTAGTCCGAAACAAAACGAGGAGCCATAATGATACGCCAAGAAAAATTAAGTTGCCCTGAGCCGGAGCAGCTTCCCCATCGACTTTTCGTATCGCGAATTGTTAATCTACTGTAGCCGAGCCCTAGGAGAGTAGTTTTTTCATCCACAATAGTCTTTAGTGTGCACCCTGCTTCTCGTTTGTACCAGTCAGATATGGCTCTAGATAATTCTTTTTTTGGGGCTGCCACCATCAGCTTTTGCCCCTCGCACCAAACATCTGAACCTGTCTCGGTAACATGGTAAATTTTCAGCGGTTGGTCAAATAGTCGAATTATTGAACCATCACAGAATGGGATTGGATCAGGGTGCCTTTCGAGTTGTTTAGAAATCCAGCAGATTTTTTGTTTCAGAAATAACAATCCGTCTTTCAATTTTATATAATCCGGTAGAACTAGTTCAACTTGTCCAATTCCTGGTAATATCCTAATTTTTAGTCGACGAGATCTTGGACTCCTCCTAATAAGAATTATTGTTTTCTTTCCATTAGGTAGATCTAGACTTGTACTGTTTGAGTTCAATTTATTAAACATTAGAGATTAATTTAAGAATTCTAAAAAATGATGCAAATAGATAAAATTTTCAAATTACCAGGTGCCTATGTACTACTAGTTGATTTAAAAACTTCCTATCAAAGCGAAATTGGATCTTTGGGTAATATAAAATTTTCTGCGGGTCATTATTTTTATTTTGGTAGTGCGCGAGGTCACGGTGGAATGCAGGCAAGAGTTCAACGGCATATCAGAGCAAAAAAAAAATTGCATTGGCACGTGGATTGGCTTTTGTTATCAGGTACTGTAATTAAAGTGTTGTTGATTGCTGGCGGGGTAGAGTGCAATATCCGCCAAAAAGCGGACTTAATCAATGATTTAAAGGTAATTGCCCCGGGTTTTGGAAGCAGTGACTGCGATCAATGCCGGGCACATCTTTTGGCTGTCAATGGAGATGGTTCAGACGCCCTCAAAAAGTTGCAAGGTGTTACCGGTGGTGGAATTTATTCTGCAACCTCTTTTTTTCCTAACACCGCTGCACAACCAGTTATTGTTTGACGCATGGTTCGGTTTTTATCCACGGTCTCGCGTATTTCCGCAGCGAAAGGTGATTTTGTCATAAGACGGTATAAATCAGCTGCTCCCTGGTGAAAACCGGGTGGCATTGCAATTGTTCTAAGTGTTTTGGCTATTTCTTCCATTTCTCCTATATAACGATCAGAAACGGCGGGAAGGGCAGGGGTCATAGCCTCCATGCGTTTGTAAATAGCCGCTTGGCTGTAAATAAGTTCATTATGCAACTCCTCGGATACGTTTAATTTTTCAGCGGCCATTAATACGGCAGCATGAAGCGCACTGGTACCTTTTGTTATACCTGCGTAACACATCTTAATAGCAGAGGCGGTACCAGCTGTGACACCGCATTGCTTAACTTCAATACCGCACCCGTCAAAGATATTCATCTTTTCTGCACCGCTTCCACTTACAAAAAATCGCGTTGGTACAGAAGCGCCGGGAGGGTTACCGACGATTCCCCCGTCAATATAATTGGCTCCCGCGTCTTCTATAACAGCCCCAATTTTTGAGGCTGTTTCCGGAGATACCGCGTTACAATCAAAATAAAGTGGGGCTAATCCAGTTTCTTTCATCTCCGCGGCAATTAGTTCGGCCTGAGCCAATGCGTCTCCCGGGGGTATAATTGAAAATACAATGTCCGCTTCCGCTAATACCGTAGTGATTGAACCACAATCCCGAAACTCAGCATCAGCGGCACGTTGGCGTGTTATTGTACTGCGTCCTTCCAAGGCGGTAATAATATTAAAACCATTGTCTTGGAATGCTTTTCCAGTTGCTGCTCCCATCTCGCCAGGGCTTAAAATGGCGACATTTTTGATTGTCATGGCTAAGTCCTTTAAAAATTTATCTGATCATAAGCAAGGGAAGGAATTTCGGCTAGCGTTCTGTTCTAAATTTCCAACCCCAAGTGGCCGCACGTAAGCAGAAGAGAGCAGAAACTGCTGGAATAATTGCCGTGAAGCCGAGAACCCAAAATGCTACGTCATATATTATTTCTTTGGACATTTCTTGGTCTAGTCCCGCAGTGTTAGCTATCAAACCAGCAGCAGCAGCTCCAAATGCTACGCCTAAAGAACGAATTGTTGGCATTGCCGCCGCTGTGATTGCTTCTTCTCCTTCTCGGGCAACACTCATACCATAATTAGTCATAAGGACATTTGTCGCGCCGATCCCCAAGCCAATCAGCGCACTCCAGAATGTAATCGTAAAGATATCGCCAGAGAGAATTGACATTGTGAATATAACCGTTGTGATAGCCGAAAAAATCATCCCAATTGTAGAGCCACTGCGCTCCCAGAACCCGGACCATCCTGAAGCTATTATTGATCCAAGGGTCCAACCAATTGAAAAGGTTAAAGAGAGATAACCTAATAACAGAGGTGTAAGCTCATGCAGAATCTGAAGAAATAGGGGAGCGAAGATCAGTAGAGTAGTATGCGTGACGGAAATTAGAAAATAGGACCAATAAGCCAGACCCACTGGTAAAAAAATCGATAACGCGTTACTCGGAAAAAGTTTTATATCCGAGGCACTATCCCGGCGAAAGGTTATCCATACAAGAAGAATGGCAAGAATAATTAGTCCCAAACTGATTAAAGGCATTTTATATTGATTAGTAAGTCCCGCAGCTAATACACCTAGTGTTAGCATTAATAATCGTCTCCATGGAAAACGTTTTTTTTTCGAGGCCGTCTTTTGATTTGGGATTAATTTCCATGCCATTATTACAAATAAGATAACAAAAGGAGCTTGTGCCCAAAATGAGCCACGCCATGTTTCTAGCTCGGCAAATACACCACCTACACCAGGCCCAAAGAGAGCTGCCACACTCCAGGTGGTCGATATGGTCGCGAGAATTCGTGTCCTAATATTGGGTGAATAAAGATCTCGGACCAGAGCCATTGACTGTGAGATGACGAGACCTCCGCCAACACCCTTTAGTAAACGACCTAACAACAAGGTCTCCATATCCGGCGCAATTGCGCATGCAATTGTTCCAAAAAGAAGCGAGAGTCCGCCCCAAATATATCCGCGCTGCGTACCTAGCCGATCCCGCATATATGCGCCTGCAGCGGCCCCGATGATAGTGCCTACCATATAAAGCATCGAAGTCCAGGCATAATATGAAATACCGCCGATGTCATTGACTACGGTAGGCATTATTGTAGTGATAATAAAAATATCTATTGCATGCAGGGCAATTCCAAGATTGAGCAGGATGGTGTAGGAACCGCGACCCTCGCGAAACAAGTCTAGCCAACTGGCTTTGCTGTCTGACATAAAATAATTTTTAAACTCCTTTTAGACTAGACTTATTCATTGTTGTCCAGCAGTCTATGTCTTGTTTTGGCGGTGTCCAAGCATACAGCGCATTCAATCCAAATATCGTTTATGGCAGACCATGGCTTTTTTGAGCGTTTTAGATCAGTCCCCGATTAGGGCAGGTGCCAGTCCTGCAGATGCTGTTGCGGATACACTCCAACTTGCGGAAAGGGCTGATCAGCTCGGCTATAAGCGTTATTGGTTAGCTGAACACCATAGTAGTAAAGGACTTGCTGGCGCATCCCCAGAAATTTTAATTCCACAGCTGGCGGGACGTACAACTGGGATACGAGTCGGTTCCGGGGGAATAATGTTGAGTCATTATAGCCCTCTAAAGGTAGCTGAGTCCTTTCGGATGATAGAAACCCTATATCCTGGACGGATAGATCTCGGAATTGGGCGTGCCCCCGGTAGTGATCAAATAACAAATCAGGCGTTGCAAACCGGACCTGGCTCACTCGGTCCAGAGCACTACCCGGTCAAGGTCCGCGATATGATGGGATATTTGGCGGGCAATCTTCCTGAAGACCATCCTTTTTGTAATGTAGAGGCGATGCCGGCTGGCAAAACGATTCCAGAAGTTTGGATGTTAGGGTCAAGTGATCAAAGTGCATCGCTTGCTGCATACTTTGGTTTACCCTTTTCCTTTGCCCATTTTATTGTGTCTGAGGGTGGACCGGAGGCTGTTAAGGCATATCGAGAGCATTTTCGGCCATCGGCTTCTTGGCCTAGTCCCATCGTAAACATTGGGGTCTTTGTTATAGCCGCAGAGACGGAAGAAGCGGCAGAGCGCTTGATGAAATGCCGCGACCTATCATCTGTACGCCAGCGCACAGGTCGGGCAGGTCCGGTACCATCCTTTGAAGAAGCAGAAAACTATGTATATTCACCTCAAGAGGAGTCCTTGAGGCGCTTCAATCGTCAACGGTGTATCTGGGGAACAAAGGAGCAGGTGAAAGAAGGCCTTCTATCTCTTGGCGAAATTTATGATGTCGATGAATTTGTAATTCTCACCATTTGTCCAACATTAGATACCCGTTGTCGTTCCTATGAGTTGCTTGCTGAGGCCTTCGAGCTTAAGCCTCGGAAGTCCAATGCTTGCGCTGCTGAATAGAAGGAGGGTGTCAAGTATCATCCCGGCCAAATTTGCTATACTATTTATGGTCTGACAAATTTCCGGACTTGTCTGAGAATAAATTCCAGACGCCAGTCGTTATTCATTTTAAAACCATAAACAATATTCAAAATCACGAGCTACAACGGATGCAGAATATTGTAAAATAAGGAAAAATTTTGATTTTAGACCGCTCTGTTGCCGGGATTATTTGGATGTGTTTGGCTATGTTTCTTAGCGCTGCAGCAGGTGCTTGTGTCAGGCAGCTTGGTGCCGAAGTGCCAACACTCGAACTGGTTTTTTTTCGAAATATTATAGGATTGTTGATTTTTATTCCTTGGCTTTTACGCCAAGGTTTTGGAGTAATGCGGACTAGTCGAATACCATTATATTCATTGAGAGTAACTTTTGCCTATACGGCTATGGTTTTATTGTTCTTCGCATGGGGTAAAATGCCCATAGCTGATGTGTTCGCCTTACAATTTACAATCCCACTATTTACAATAGTGCTGGCAGTGTTGATACTGAAACAGCCAACGGATCACCATTCATGGTTGGCGTGCTTTGTCGGACTCGTCGGTGCTTTGATTGTAATGCGTCCCGGTGTTATTGAACTTACAGCCGCGGCAGCCGCGGCTATTGCATCGGCGATGATGTCAGCGGGATCTAACACGACACTTAAGATCCTAACCAAAACAGAAAACGCAGGGACTATTACAATTTATTCCAATCTTTTGATGTTGCCATTGGCATTAATTCCAACGTTTTTTGTCTGGGTCACACCTACCACTGAACAATTACCGTGGGTATTAGGGGCGGCGTTTTTTAGTGCTATTGGTGGGTTGTGTTTTACATTGTCAGTTGGAGCTGCGGATGCGCGGGTTGTTCAACCATTTCAATTCACGCGAATGATATTCGCTGCCTTAATTGGTTACTTGATGTTTCTCGAATTACCAGATACCTGGACTTGGATTGGTGCTGCGATAATCTTTATATCTTCTTACTACATAGTTTTACGTGAGGGGAATCAACAAGATTCCAATCAAGGTTTAAAGAGGTCTGAGATAAAATGATATCGCCTTTATTTTCCAGCTCAGTTATTCGTGGTGTTCTGTGGATGATACTAGCTACGGGTTTCCAAGCAACGGCTAGCGGCTTTGTTCGACAGCTTTCTAAAGATTTTGGTGTTTTTGAGCTCGTGTTTTTTTTTAGCAGTATCAGTGCAATTTTTTTGATCCCTATGGCTATGAGATTGCCAAAGGGTTCTTTACAGGGAGTTAAGAAAAGATTTGGCCTTTATATAATTCGTGGATTGTTATCTTTCTTTGGGATGCTTGCATCCTTTTATGCTTATTCGGTGATGGATATTGCTAATGTTCAGGCGCTTCTCTTTACTGTCCCACTATTTACTATTCTTCTTGCAGGTATTTTGTTGGGTGAGTTTGTAGGGCTGCGGGGTTGGTTGTCATGTGCGATCGGCTTTATTGGAGCGTTAGTAATCGTTCGCCCTGGAGTTATACCAGTTAACCCCGGAGCTCTTGCAGCACTTATCTCGGCATTTGCCTTTGCTGCGGCGAACATTGCTATTCGGAAACTCGGGACAACCGAGAACCCAATTTTAATTACTATGGTGTCTAATATGATAGTGGTGCCGCTCTCAGCGGTTCCCGCCGTAATGAATTGGGTAACCCCGACTTGGGGTCAGGTGCCATGGATACTTATGATGGGTATTTTATTCATGGGCGCGATGGTCTGTCTTACATTTTCAATTAGAGAAGCTGATGCCCGAATTGTTCAGACAATAAATTTTCTTCGCATGCCTTGGTCAGTCATAGTAGGTTATTTGATGTTTGCCGAATTACCCGATCTTTGGACCTGGGTAGGGGCTATTATTATATTTTTTGGGGCTTATGATGTGTTGAGGCGTGAAACGGCGCGCAAAAATAGGGAATGACCAAAAACCTAACGCATATTTTGAGCCATCGAAATGCTGCTATCACGGGAATTACCTGGATGATAATAGCTGCAGTCGGTTATTCTTTAAATGCAGGAATTGTTAAACAGCTTTCTTCCGAATTAAATACCTTGGAGATAGTTTTTTGGCGTTCACTTGTAGCCGTTATAATTTTATTTCCATTTTTTTTTAAACATATTTCTTCTTCTGGACGGGGTTCCCTGAGAAATTGGCATTTTTTTCTCTTGAGAGGACTCTTTACCTATTTTGGTATGGCGGCTACGTACTATGCCCTTGCGAATATACCTATTGCAGAAGTTTACGCACTACAATTTACCCTCCCACTTTTCATGATAATTGTTGCGGCTATCTTTCTTGGGGAAAGGGCAGGAATTGATAGTTTTTTGGCTTGTTTCGTGGGTTTAATAGGGACAATGATTATTCTTAGACCAGGATTTGAGATAATTGGTGTAGCGACAATAGTGGCGTTAGCGTCGGCCGTATTTTACAGTATTACTAATATTTTTATTAAGATACTGACCCGCACAGAGACCACAACGACAATCACTATTTACGGCAATATAATAATGCTGGTTTTAGCTCTGATCCCATTGCTTTTTGCGTGGCGATGGCCACCAATCGATACCATTGGATGGATTATTGCTTTAGGTATCTTTACCACCGGGGGCCAATGGGCTTTAACCAAGGCGATTGCTTCTGCAGATGCCCGAATTGTATGGCCCTTTGATTTTCTTAGGATGCCATTCACTGCCACGATCGGATATATTATGTTTGGTCAAATGCCTGAAATATGGACCTGGGTTGGCGCGATGGTAATTTTTGTGGCGGCCTATTACGTTTTACAAAAGGAGGCCACTATTAAGTGACAGATGTCGCATACTCAAATTCGATAAAGGGTGCCATCTGGATGTTGGCCGCTTCACTTTGTTATGTTTTCTCCGCAACACTCACGCGTTATTTGGCTGGGAGCTACCCTACGTTCGAACTCACCTTTCTGAGGTGTGTATTTGGAGTGATGATTCTTACTCCAATTATTCTTCGAGGCGGTGTTGGCCAACTTAAAACCAAGGCGTTTCCCCTGCATTGTGTAAGGACGTTGATTACTTATTTTGCAATTCTTCTATGGTTCTATGCTACCGAACATGTGCCTGTCGGTGACTTCTTTGCGATCCAGTTTGTTTCCCCGCTATTTACAATAGCAGTTGCTGCGCTTTTATTGAGAGAAAAGGTAGGTCTCAAAAGTTGGTTGGCGGCCATAGTTGGCTTCCTCGGTGTGCTAGTCATAATTCGGCCAGGGTATATACCCATTTCTTTGGGTATAATTGCGGCCCTTGGTACAGCCGGCGCTTACGCATTCGTGAATACCTGTATCAAGGTCCTGTCACGATACGACTCTCCCGCTGTAATGACCTTTTATGTTAATGTGCTTATTTTGCCCTTATCAGCAATTCCGGCTTATCTAACTTGGAAGACGCCGCAGTCAGAAGATTGGCCCATCCTTATTGGAGTGGCTCTTTCCGCAACAATGGCACAATTCTGTGTAGCTTCCAGCATTTCCCTTGCTGATGCACGGGTAGTTCAACCTATGAATTTTTTGAGAATGCCCATAGCGGCAGCGATGGGATTTATGGTCTTTGGAGAATTTCCTGATTTGTGGACATGGGTTGGAGCAATCATAATTTTCGGAGCGGCATGGTACGCGGTGCAGCAGGGCAAGAAAATATGAGGCCCTTTTCGGGTGCTATCCTAGGGTCTTTGTGGATGTTGTCGAGCTGTATATTTTATGCTTGCTCTGCTTCGTTGGTTAGGGAAATTGGGGATACCTATACACCATATCAATTGACCATGATCCGTTCCCTAATAGCTGTCGCAGTTTTAGCACCGTTTTATCTACGGGAGGGCGGCAGTCTGATGTTTATACCTAAACGCTTTTTTATGCACCTCCTCACAGGAGTATTCACCTATCTTGGGATTGTATTTTGGTTTTTTGCGACAGCATCCATGCCGATTGCAGATTTTTTTGCCTTGCAGTTTGTGACGCCACTTCTGACTATGGCTTTTGCTATTATATTTTTGCGCGAGCAATCAGATGTGCGCAGTTGGCTAGCAGCTTTAATCGGATTTAGTGGAGTACTCGTAATACTCCGACCAGGAATTATAGAAGTTTCGTTTGCTGCAGTAGCTGCACTCATTAGTGCATTATTCTATGCGAGTGACAATACAGTTATAAAGTCTCTATCACGCAATGTATCACCCACAATGATTGTATATTATGCACACCTTCTAATGATACCCATTTCCTTGCCAATGGCCTACACCACATGGAAAACTCCAGACGCGTATGATTTCACAGTAATTGTTGCTATATGTTTGTGCCTTACCATCGCATACCTTTCGGTTACTAAGGCAATTGCGTTAACTGTTGCGAGGGTTGTCCAACCCGTAAATTTTATGCGAATGCCAATTGCAGCGATTTTTGGCTGGGTTTTATTTAATGAGTTTCCAGATATTTGGACATGGATAGGTGCAGTGATAATTTTTGGTGCAACTACCTACGCTGTGCGGAGGGGTGCCCGGACCGCCAAAGGTTATAAAAATTCATGATGAATTTTCCTTTAGCTATCCAAGGGGCATTCTGGATGGCTGTCAGTGCATTTTGTTATGTAGGTTCTGCTGTTCTTATTCGATTTATAGGTGACGCTTATTCACCTTTTTTGCTGACCTTTTTTCGATCCGTTATAGCGGTCATTATGTTGGCTCCGATGATTTATAGAGTTCGATGGTCTTCTCTTTGGCCAAAAAGGCCAATTCCAGTTTTGATGACTGGTTTTTTTTCATATGTTGGTATATTTCTGTGGTTTTATGCAGCGGGACGGATGCCTGTTGCGGAATTTTTTGCTCTTCAGTTTGCAACACCACTGTTTACCATTGCCTTCGCAATAATTTTCTTGCGTGAAAGATCTGACCTTGCAAGTTGGATTGCCACCTTTATTGGCTTTGCGGGCATTCTGATTGTATTGAGACCGGGCTTTATAGAAATAACTACTGCATCTATTGCTGCCGTGGCCTGTGCAGCTAGTTACGCAAGCGTAAACACTTTGATAAAATCACTTTCAAAATCGGTTACCACTACAGTTATTGTATTTTATGCCAATGTCCTGCTGGTGCCTGTTTCTCTGCCAATGGCAATCAAAGATTGGCAACTACCCTATTTTTCAGATTGGCCAACGATTGTCGGAGCTGCGGTGTTATCAACCATTGGCTACATAACTGTTTCAAAAGGAATTGCAATGGCTGCAGCGAGGGTCGTCCAACCGGTTAACTTCTTGAGAATGCCTCTCGGTGCTGTATTTGGCTGGATAATTTTTAGTGAATTTCCTGATATCTGGACATGGGTTGGTGCAATTATAATATTTTGCGCAACCACCTATACTGTGCATCGTGGTACACAGAGGAATAGGAAAAAAAAATGATTAAACTCTATGCATGGCCTACACCTAATGCACATAAAATTTCTATTATGCTTGAAGAGTGTGCCCTGGATTATGAAGTAAAGAAGGTTGATATCACTGCTGGATATCAGTTCAAACCTGAATTCCTTAAGCTTAGCCCAAATAACCGCATTCCAGCTTTATTAGATTCGGATGGACCGGGCGGTAAATCAATTTCAATTTTTGAATCAGGTGCAATTTTAGTCTATTTATCAGAAAAAACCGGAAAATTTTTACCGTCTATAGGAACAGAACGTTATGAAGTTTTGCAATGGCTAATGTTTCAGATGGCTAACCTTGGGCCAATCTGTGGTCAGGCTCACCACTTTCGAGATGCTGCGATTGAACGTGTGCCCTATGCGATCACGCGTTTTACTGAAGAAGCAGGCCGTCTTTATGGAGTAATGGATCGACAACTTTCTAGAACAAAATTCTTGGCAGGCGAGTTCTACACTATTGCAGATATAGCATGCTGGCCGTGGGTTAGGGTTCATCGTTATCATGGCCAGCTATGGGATAATTATTCTTACGTTAAACGTTGGTTCGATAAAATATCTTTGCGTCCGGCGGTACAGCAGGGCATGAAACTTCTTTCTGACTACCGTCGTAAACCACACGAAGTCCTGAACGAAAAAACACGTGATATTCTTTTCGGTTCTAGTCAAATGCAGCGTCGCTAGCCTTTTATAAAGTATAAAGCACTAATGAGATGTTTTTCATAGATTTTTCTATTACAATACTCAAATAGGGGTTTTACTTGCTGCAATAAATCTAGTTAGGTTTGTACCTTATAGGTTAAGGGATTTATTTATGGAAAATAAAAAATTATTCCTCGGTATTTTTTCAATTATATTGATATTTACATTAGATAAGCCTTCTTATTCCGCGGAAGAGTTGACCGCCAAAGAGGCTTCGGCAAAATACAAAACAGCAGTTTCTTTCATTAAAAGGCAAAAATACCGCTCTGCGATAGATCTGCTGAATGAAATTGTTGAGTCAGAAATTGATGATAAAGCTCAACTCGCCGATGCTTTGAATTTGTTGGGATTTAGTTACCGAAAGTCTAAAAAGACTAGTTTTGCAATTGAATATTATATGGATGCATTAAAGATTGACCCAAAGCACAAAGGAGCCAATGAGTATATTGGGGAAGCCTATTTGGAACTAAATAAACCTTTGCAGGCTGCAAAATATCTGAAGGTTTTACAAAAATTATGTGGTAAAGACTGCGCAGAATATCAAAATCTTAAGCGCTCTTTTGATGGATTTTTGAAGAAAAGTGGTAAGGATATTAGTAAATATTAGCTATTTTTCGGTTTTTTT
>CEUN01180886.1_pt1 | contig 17349 bp, 13 predicted proteins | sample 361501 | NCBI WGS metagenome assembly CEUN01 (sample SAMEA2622801, study PRJEB7988) | marine metagenome | biome: marine biome (ENVO:00000447); feature: marine epipelagic mixed layer (ENVO:xxxxxxxxx); material: "saline water (ENVO:00002010), including plankton (ENVO:xxxxxxxx)" | depth 120 m | reverse complement strand
ACCCGGCATGGGCGTGGAAGTTGATCCGGACTATATCAAGAAATCGAAACTGGTCGCAGCGTAGGCGATCGTTCCAGTTTAACGCCCTTTCTTCTTGTTCGTTCGGACGGTCACCTGCGTTCCCGCCGGCTTGGTCTTGATCCAGGCGATGAACTTCGCGATCTCCTCGTGTTCCTTCAGGAAATCAAGCGTGTTGTAGTCCCGCTCCAGTTGTTTCTCGGTCAGAACGGCGTGCACCTGCTTGTGACACGGTCGACAGAACAGGGCGAGTCGTGTTCGGACTTCGGTACGGTCGAATTCCTTCTTGTTCTTCTTGTTCGAATGACGCGTTCTCGGGATCAGGTGATGCTTGGTGACTTCACCCACGATCCGTTCGCACAATTCACATTCGTATTCACCGATCATGCCAGCCTCCCGTTCGGGAGAGGCGAACATTCACCCATTGGAATGTCTTGTCAAACTGCGCGGCAAATTCGCAACGGCATTCGTTTTCTCAAGGATTCGCTTGATCTCAAAATCCATGTCAGAATAGTCCCCGCAAGCCAAACATCTCTCAATCACATGAAAAAACTTCTCGCACTCACACTCCTGTTCGCCTCGCTGCCCGGTGTCGATGCCGCGCAACTGAAGGCGCTCATTGTCGACGGCCAGAACAACCACGCGGTCTGGCCCAAGGGCACGATCATGATGAAGCAGTATCTCGAAGAGACGGGACTGTTCACCGTGGATGTCCAGCGCACTCGCTTTACTTCTCGTGCCGGACGCGAACAGGCCTGGCTCAAGTATGTCGGCATCAAGACTGAGGATCATCCCAAGGCCAAATCCGATTCCGAATTTGCGCCGGATTTCTCGGGGTATGACGTTGTGGTGTCCAACTTCGGATGGGGCGCCGCGCCTTGGCCTGAGAAGACGCAGAAGGCATTTGAGAAGTTTGTGAAAAATGGTGGCGGGTTTGTTTCCGTGCACGCGGCCGACAATTCGTTTCCAGAGTGGAAGGCTTACAATCGCATGATCGGTATTGGTGGATGGGGCAATCGCAATGAGAAGGACGGTCCCTACGTCTATTACAACGACGACGGCAAACTGATCCGCGACACGTCAAAAGGCAGGGGAGGCGCGCACGGCAAGCGCCACGAATTTCCGATCACCGTTCGTAATTCGAATCACCCGATCACCAAGGGCCTGCCCAAGCACTGGCTCACCAGCGAGGACGAATGCTACGGCCGGCTCCGTGGTCCCGCCGAACAGATGACCGTACTTGCCACGGGTGAAGATCTTTCGAAGCCCGAACTCAAAGGCCGCCATGAGCCGATGTTAATGACGATCAAGTTTGGCAAGGGACGGGTGTTTCACAACACGCTCGGTCACGACACCGCGGCTTTGGAAGGAGTGAGTTTCATCACCACCTTCACGCGCGGCACGGAATGGGCGGCTACCGGCAAGGTTACACAGACTGTGCCGGATGACTTCCCGAAGAAGGACAAGGCGACGAGTCGGAAGTTCGATTACAAGAAGTAGTGCTCTTTAACTGCAGCGGGCGCCATCTGCCACACCTCGGTAGAGGGTTGGGTGAGGGAGAACGCATGAACCAGGAATGATGCCCGCTCGTCTGAAATGATTCGCATCAATCAGCGATCTTTTCGATCTTCGAAGAAATCTTGTTCCAACGTGCGTTCCAGTCGGCCCAGTACGCCGTCCACTTCTCGCCCTTGAACTTTTCCTGCGCCTTCGTATGAACGTGAACGTAGGTTTTGGCATCACGCTTGAGCGAGGTGTTGTCGCGCCATCTGATCCAGGTTTCCATGAGGATGAGGGGGTTCTCGGGATATGCCGGTGCGAGGCGATTTGCAGTATCGAGATGATGACGCGCTTTCTTGCGGCTTCCCACGCTGATTGGCCAGCCGGGGGCGTCCCGATAAAGAAGCCCCAGGCAACGGTGCGCGCCGGCATGATCGAGCCTCGGATTGATGGAGATGGATCGTTGGAAGCTTCGTTCCATTCCCCGAACCAGGGAAAGGGCGCCGAGCATCTTGGTGCGGGCGAACTGGCCGGAGTTCAGTCCGTGATAGTACCAGCCTTCGGCAAGTTGGGGTACGCGGTCGATGAGGGTCTGTGAGATTTCGATTCCCGCATGGGCGAGTTTGGCGCGGTGCGTTTTGTTGGTGGCGAATTCGCCCATGAGAAAGTAGGCGCGCGCGAGTTGCGAGGCGTTGGTGTTTGATGCCGGGTTCTTTGCGTATTGGGCCTTCCAGTGGTTGAGATTGGTTCGGGCGGTGTCGGCGAATTTGGGTGAGAGACTGGGTGGAGGGACGGTGAATTTCGGGGCCGCCGGGATGGTGAGAGTGGGGAGCGCGGTTGCTGCGATGGCGAGAATTCGAATGATGGAGCAGTAGAGTGATGGAGGCGTGGTCGGGCCGCCTGCGCTACCGGGGAGGTTCGCGCCTAGCCAATTGGTGATTGCCTTCAAATCCGCCATCTGTTTTATATTCCGGCGATGCGTTTTAAGTGGAACCGGGTTGGTTTGGCAACATTTGCTCTCTTGGCAATGCTGTCTGCCTCTGGTTGCAGTGGTATCAACCAGAGCATCGGCGTCTCTCCCGCAACGTTCTTGTTGCCCGGATTCTTTCCCGGCCTCGTGGAAGACGGTTCATCCACCAACCATACAACCGTGGCCTTGGAATCGCCCCGGTTGGTCGCATCAACACAATAATCATGCGTTTTCCATTGGCACTGTCGGCGAAAATTGCCGGCCATATCATCAAGCATAAGATCAAGCGTACGCCCAAGTTCGCGATGGTCCTGCAGCTTGAACCGCTGCATACCTGTAATTTGACGTGCACTGGCTGCGGGCGCATTCGGGAGTATTCGACCAGCCTCAAGGACATGATGACGCTGGACGATTGTCTTGGCAGCGCGTCCGAGTGCGATGCGCCAATGGTGTCCATCTGCGGTGGCGAACCGCTGATCTATCCCAAGATCGAGGAATTGATCGATGGCCTGCGCGATCAGGGCCGAATCGTTTACGTCTGCACGAACGGTATGTTCATGCGGAAAAAGATGAAGGATTACCTCGCCTCGATTTATTCGCCGGAGCAGGAATCCACCCTGGAGGAACTCCTTGAGAAGGAACTCATCAGCGTAAAAGACGCGGCCAAAATCCGCAAGGGCAAGAAGGATGACCGTCCGGTGATCGCCCCAAGCAAGTGGATGTATTGGAACGTCCATGTCGATGGAACTGAATACGTGCACGACCTGATCGTGGAACGCGAAGGTGTGTTCAAGGAATGCGATCTCGCGATCAAGATGGCCAAGATTCTCGGTTACCAGGTTGCGACCAATACCACGGTTTACAAGGAGACCGACGTCGCCGAGATCGAAAAGATGTTCAAGTACTTCTCCGCGCAAGGCGTGGACGGACACACGATTTCTCCCGGCTACGACTACGACGCGGCCAAGAAGGACATGGTCAAGCGCCTCGGCAAGGACCCGGGTAAATTCTTCCTGACGCGCGACATGACTCGCGAGAAGTTTGCCGACATTGAGAAGTGGGGCGAGCTGTTCACCATCTTCGGAACTCCGGTCTACCAGGAATTCCTCTCCGGCAAGCGCGAGCTGACCTGCACGGCCTGGGCGATTCCCACGCGCAACATCCGCGGTTGGAAGGCGCCTTGTTATCTCATGACCGACGGGCACTACGACGGTTATCATGAGATGCTCGAGAAGGTGAACTGGGAAAGCTATGGCGTGGTCGATGGCGTTGCCCGGGATCCTCGCTGTGAAAACTGCATGGTGCACTGCGGTTATGATCCCAGCGGCGCGCTGGGAACGAGCTATCAGCCGGGCGACAACTGGAAAAACTTCAAATACAACTTTGGCGCGAAACCCAAGCCATTTCCTGACGGTGAGAAGATGGATGTCTTCAACGGCTGCACGGTCGGCAAGGGACACCTGGCCGAAGCCAAGGCCGCGATTCAGAAAGCGGATGATCAGGGCGGCTGCTGTTCTTCGGAGGAGGTTTCCAAGACGGAAGCCGCCAGCATGTGATGCAGGATTCTTCAAAAGGCCACGGTGCAAGCCGTGGCCTTTTTGTTTCCGCTATGTGATTGTCGAGTTGGTCCTTCGCCTCCGATATGTCAGCACTCTTTCTCTCACCCCCAGCTTTGACGGGTTTGATGGCGGTGCGGGTTCGCGCTATCAGGCGCGGCGCGAGATGACGAGTTTCTGGTATCCCACCTGGTTGGCGCAGCCGGCCGCATGGGTTGAGGGTTCGAAGTCGTTGGACTGCCCGCCTCACGACACTGGTGTGAACGAGTGCCTCAAGGTGGCGAAGGAATACGAACATGTGATCCTTCATACTTCCACGCCTTCATTGCCGAATGACTGCAGGGTTGCCGAAGCCATCAAGGATCAGAAACCCAAAACGACAATCAAATCTGTCGGGGCGCATGCGGCTGTTCTCCCGACCGAGACATTGAAGGCGTCGAAGGCGATCGATTGGGCGGGGCGCAAGGAGTTTGACTTCACCTGCAAGGAGGTTGCTGAAGGGCGTGAACACCGATCAGATGCGCAAGTTTACCAAAGCCTGTCACAAGGCCGGCATGACCATGCAAGGAACGTTCCCAGTTTCGACGCGGTCATCACGTCCACCCGCCTGTCCCCGTTCACATCTGCGGTCCAGATCTGCACGCCGACTCCTGAAGCATCATCGATGAGATGCGGGATGTAGCTCGCCTCTCCGTTCGAGCGCTTGAGCTGGGACCAGTACACAACCGGGGCGTTCGATCAAAGTCAATCACCGACCTTGACTTTGTAACTCAAGACTTTGCCATTGAATTTGTTGGGAACCTTGTAGCTTCCCACTGGATCCTTGAAATCCTCACCTTTGTACAGACCGATCGCTGGTTGAGCCGTAAACAGGCCGGGTGATTTGCGTTCGGCGACAACGTCCCCGTTTATGTAGATTCGCATCGTCTCACGGCTCAATTCGGCGGTGAGCTCCAGCTTTCCGGATGCGTTTTTCTCCCCAATGAGTTCGGTCAGTTGGCCCTGTTGCCTCAGAGAAAAAGCGGGGCGTCCGTTTACGAAGTGGAGCGAGAATCCGTGCTGTACCCCGCCTTGCGAAAGCACGACGCCTTTCGGGTTCTTATGCCAAACGGTCGCGGACAGCGTGAAGGGCTTGTTTCGGATCACTGGGGGATTCGGCTCTTCTTTGGCGGTGGACTTGGGCTTGGAGTTGCCGCGCGTTCCCATTGGGTACACGTTTGCGCGTCTGGCCCAGGCATCCCATTGGTCGGCCATGCGTTTGGCCCGTTCGGGGTGCTTCGCACGCAGGTCCCTGGTTTCCGTGCGATCGGTCCGAATGTTGTAGAGTTCCCACTTGGAACGATCGACGCCAGTTTGTGCGGATACGCCCTTGCCGACGAGTTTCCAGTCGCCGTCTCGAATGAACGCGTTGTTCTCATGCTCGACGAAGATCGGTTCCTTGCGTCCGAGGGGATTGGCGGAGAAGGCGGGTCGCATCGATATGCCGTCCAGTGCCGGGATGTCGTTTCCATGAAACTGCCTGGGGTATTTCGCGCCCGCGACATCGATGATGGTCGGCATCAGATCGATGAGCTGGCCGGGCTCGCGATACCAATCCCTGCGGGCCTTGATTTTCGCGGGCCAGTGCATGAAGAAGGGCGTCGATGCGCCGCCTTCGTGCACGAAGTGCTTGTAGAGTCGGAAAGGCGTGTTGCCGGCATTTGACCATGCTTCCCCGTAGCTGTTGCCGCTGTAGTTGTTTCTTTTTTCGATGTCGTAGAAATCTCCCCGGCCAAACATTCCGCCTTCCTGGCAGGCACCGTTGTCGGAGAGGAACATGATGAGCGTGTCATTGAAGATTCTCTGTTGCTTCAGGAAACCTACGAGGCGGCCGATGTTCTGGTCCACACGATCGATCATTGCGGCATACACCGCCATTTTGAGGTCCATCTCGTCCTGCTTCTTTTCGTCCAGAGTATCCCAAGCGGGAATACTCGGCGTTCGTTTGGACAGGTCCCACTTCGGATTGATCAATCCAATCTCGCGTTGTCGCTTCAGCCGACGGGCGCGTAACTCATCCCAGCCGATGCGATATTTGCCGCGATATTTTGCAATGTCGTCCTCGAACGCCTGCAACGGCCAATGCGGTGCGGTGTAGGCGAGATAGAGGAAGAAGGGCTTGTCCGTCGATTCGGACCGGTGTTCCCGGATGAAGCGCATACCGTAGTCGGTGAAGGCATCGGTCGTGTAAAAGGCCTCATCGGTCGTGCTCTCTGGTTTCTCGATGTTCTCGTTTCCAAGAGTCATTCCCCGCGGGTGTGCCGGCAGAAAGAATCGCGTCGCTCCGGAGATGCAGCCGAAGTATTTCTCGAATCCACGCTGAAGCGGCCAACGGCTCTGGTGATTGTTGCCAAGGTGCCATTTACCGGACATCAACGTCGCGTATCCAGCGTCCTTGAGCACTTCACCCAGTGTGACGCATTTTCGATTGAGGTATCCTTGGTACGCCGGTGGTTGGTTTGCGCCCCGATTGGAGTTCGGCGGTTGGGTCATCCAACCGATACCAGTCTGGTGCGGGTGCAGGCCGGTCATCAGGGTCGCTCGCGTCGGGCAGCAGCGCCCGCTGTTGTAGAATTGTGAGAAGCGTATGCCACCATGTGCCAGAGAGTTGATGTTGGGTGTTTCGATTTCACTGCCGTGATAGCCCAGATCCGCAAAGCCCATGTCATCGACCATGATGAGAATGATGTTTGGCCGCTCAGCTGTTTCGGCGACATGGAAAGTGATGGCGAGCAGCAGGGCTGTCAGAAATCTGTTCAACCCGATAGGCGTCCGGTTTGTGGGCGTCTGCATCGCCCCAGCTTATGGAAAAGGTCGGAACGGACAAACCCCTTCGACATTGATCACCCGATAAAGCCGTTCGAATTCGAAGGGTTCGAGAATTGGAGTCCGAGCAGGTTGTCGCTCCATGTAGCGACAACCCACTCTCCCTGCACCGTTACGTGGTTTCGAACACGTTGGGGAGATTGAACACCCGAGCGGGCAGATCGGGAATAGGCTGACACAGCTATATCCGTAACGGATATAGTTTGAGCTGTTAGTAGTTGGGTTGGTGAATGGCAGGGAGATGAAATTGCCTGATCCGATTGATCGGATTGGAAGTGCTTTCGCATTGAAAACCCGCCGGTTTTGCGCTCTATCTACCAGCCGATGGTATCCGTCATCTCGGAGAGTGACTTGATATTGCCGGACGTGGTGAACACTGCACTGGTGACGCTGTTCTGCCGTGCCCAGGAGTCGCGTTCGGCAGGGGCGATAATCCGGGATCCTCGGGCGGTTGACCTGGCGGAAGCGCTCTTGCCGAGCTTGTCTGTATCCGGCTTGGAACTGCACCGTACGCTTGCGCGAGGCGAGTTGGATCGGGCGATGCAGGCTTATGTGGCGCTACGGTCGCGCAAGTTCGATCGGGTCGCAGGCGAGTTTCTGGAACGTAAGGCCGACGGTTGGGTGGTCAATCTGGGCTGCGGACTGGACACACGGCGATGGCGGCTCGCCTCGGATCGCGTGCTCGATTTGGATCTTCCCGAAATGGCTGCATTGAGGCGGACATATCTGCGTGATTCACCAATCTCCGCGGATGTGATGAGTTTTGATTGGATGCGCGACGTGCGAAAGCAGGCATGCGGTCCGGTGTTGTTTCTGGCTGAAGGTCTGCTGATGTATCTGTCGATCGGGAAGGTGCGAGAGCTTGTCCTGGAGCTGAGGAAATGCTTCCCCGGCAGCGAGTTGTTGGCCGAAGTGTTCAACGAGGTCTGGTTGGATTTGAAACGGCGGGACAAAATCGACCGGCACCTGCAGGACAATCTGGGTTTTGGTGCGGAAGCGCGATTTGTTTCCGGATTGAGAGAGTCTGACGACATGGAGCAATGGGGCGAAGGAATCCGTCTTGTTGGCGAATGGAGTTTCGTGGATGAGAACGAGCCCAAGCTGGGGCGGTTGCGAAAGTTGCGTCACTTTCCGGGATTTCGGAAACGCCAGTGGGTGGTGCATTACCAGCTGGGTTGACTGCTCGACCGGTTGTTTTTTATTCGCTCAAGTTGGCCGCTCTGGCACGCTCCGGGCGAGATGATTCTATCTGCGGCAGAGCGCGACAGTCTGATCAATGCCAGCAACGCGGAACCGCATCAGCTTCTTGGGATGCATCCCCTGGGCGATGGCAGCGGAGTGGTGGCGCGCGCGTATCTTCAGAATGCCGAGAAGGTCTCCATTGCACCCACTCATGAAGATGACAAGCCCACATTTGAGCTGATGCGGATCGATGAGTCAGGACTGTACGAAGGAACGACCGATGAGGCTGAGAAGGTCTACACCTATGACCTGATCATCCAGGACTTTCAGGGCAATGAACGGCAGACGCGCGATGCGTATTCGTTTTTTCCAAGCTTGGGTGAGGCGGATCTGTATCTGTTTGGGGAAGGCAACGAGCGTCGCATTTACGACAAACTGGGATCACACCTGACGGAAATGGACGGAGTGGCCGGGGTGAGCTTTGCAGTCTGGGCGCCGAATGCCTTCAGTATCAGCGTGGTGGCTGATTTCAACGACTGGGACGGACGATATCATCCCATGCGTAAACTCGGCACCTCGGGTATCTGGGAATTGTTCGTGCCGGGAGTTGGGCAGGGTGCTCATTACAAATTCGAGATTCGAACAGCAGCCGGCGATGTCGTGCTGAAGACCGATCCGTATGGGACGCTTTTTGAAGCGGCTCCCAAAAGTGCGGCCATCGTCTGGGATAATTCGCAGTTTGAATGGTCGGATTCGGAATGGATGGAGAGTCGATCTCGACAAGATGCGTTGCGACGACCGGTCAGTATTTACGAAGTTCACCTGGGTTCGTGGATGAAGAAGAACGTCGCGGAGTCGTTCACCTATCGCGAGATCGCGCCGAAGATGGTCGAGTATGTTTCCTACATGGGGTTCACGCATGTCGAATTTCTGCCTCTGGCCGAGCACGCTTACTATCCTTCCTGGGGTTATCAGGTGACCGGTTTCTATGCGACGACCGGACGCTTCGGGACTCCGGATGACTTTCAATTCCTGGTGAACGCCCTGCATGAGGCGGGGATCGGCGTGATCATGGATTGGGTGCCGGCTCATTTCCCTCGGGACGAATGGGCCCTGGCACAGTTTGACGGGACGGCGCTCTACGAACACGAGGATCCGCGGCAAGGCGCACATCAGGATTGGGGGACCTTGATTTTCAATTACGGCCGGCATGAGGTTCGGAATTTCCTCACTGCCAACGCGCTGTTCTGGTGCGAACGCTTTCACATCGACGGACTGCGGGTTGATGCTGTCGCGTCGATGCTATATCTGGACTACTCGCGCGAATCGGATCAATGGGTTCCAAATAAATACGGTGGTCGCGAGAACCTGGACGCCATCGATTTCCTCCGGGAGTTCAATCACCTCGTGCACACGGAGCATCCGGGCGTAATGACCATCGCAGAGGAATCCACGGCGTGGCCGCAGGTGACGCGTCCGCCTTACATCGGTGGACTGGGATTCTCCTTCAAATGGAACATGGGCTGGATGCACGATACGCTGGGCTATTTCAAGCGGGAAGCAATCCACCGCCAGTACCACCAGAACGATCTCACCTTCGCGATGCTCTATCATTCGAACGAGAACTTCCTCCTGCCGCTTTCGCACGATGAAGTCGTTCATGGGAAGGGGACACTCCTGAGCCGGATGCCCGGTGATGATTGGCAACGCTTCGCGAACCTGCGCGCCTTGCTCGGCTACCAGTGGCTGTTTCCGGGCAAGCAGTTGTTGTTCATGGGCGGAGAATTCGGCCAGTCGCACGAATGGAGCGAGAACCGGGGCGTCGATTGGCATCTGCTGGAAGAAGGTCCATACCACCGTGGGGTTCAGAGCTTCCTTGCCGACCTCAACAAACTCTACCGATCGCAACCGGCGTTCTGGGAAAGCGACTACGATGAGGAAGGTTTTTATTGGCTGGATTGCTCGGACAATTTGCACAGCGTTCTGTCGTTCGTGCGCCAGACGAAGAACGGAGAGAACCGCTATCTCATCGTCCTGCATCTCACTCCGGAGCTGAGAACGCATTACCGGATCGGCCTTCCTGCGCCCGGGCGCTGGAAGGAGGTCTTGAACAGCGACTCCGCGAACTATGGCGGAAGCAACGTGGGCAACCTCGGTGGCAAAGCCAGTGAGGCCTATCCCATGCACGGCCACAAGTATTCCGCGGAATTCGCCCTGCCGCCATTGAGCATCAGCGTCTTCGAATGGGAACCTGAGTGAGCATGGGCAAACGGACTTACTAGAGTCAGCTCCGCGACCTCACTGAAGACCGTAAGGAAGTTTCTCCAGGCGCAGCTTCAACTCTTCCAGCAAACGCTTGGTGTCGGAGATGCGGAAGGTCTCGTTAAGCTGGGATCCGGGGAGGCGTTGGAGATTGCGGAGGAGGACGCAGTAGTCGGAATTCACCATCACGCCGAGGAGTTCGCCGGATTTGCTGAGGACGAGGTCGCCGGAGGAGGGGGAGAATTCGCCTCTCAGGGCTTTGAAGAATCCGCCTTTGACCTTCACGAAATTGGGGTTGTTCGGATCGAGTTTGAACTGCGCTTCGCCGAAGTACCTGCCGCCTTTGCCGATGAGCACGGCGGCCGGGAAGCGGAAGGGATTGGCGGAGAGGTTGTAGATCTTGATGCCGCTGAGAGTGGCCATGGTCTCGCTGACGGGAACGGCAATGATGCGTGGATCCGCGGCGAGGAATTCGAGTGGTCGAAAGGCAAGTTCGCGGCTCTTCTTGTTCACCGTGGTGTTGATCTTCTCCATGCCAATTGCGGGCCGTGAGATATTGAAGGGGGAATCGGTGACGTGCAGGAGCGCGTAAACCCCGGTGATGTCACGGGCGAGCAGGGTGGATGCGGTCTTGGTGCGGTCCGAAAATCCGAACAGTCCTCGGGAGACGGCCTGGATGGTGACGTCCACGCGATTGGAGAGAAAGTCGTTGACCATCCGATTGGGATTGATCTCGATGCTCTCGCGAAATTCTTGCGTGAGCTCCTTGGACTTCACCGCAAGCTGCTCGAAACCAGCAGTGAGGCGTTCCGTGCGATATTGGATCTTCTCCTTTTCGGCGCGCTCGATGTTCACCTGTTTGCGCAGTTCGGAGACGTTCTGATTGAGCATCTCCTTCTGTTCCTTTTCGGACTTGATCTGGGTATTCAGGTTTTGAACTTCCCCGGCCATGGCAAGGACACGCTTCTCTGAATCGTCCTTTTCCTTTTGAAGCTCGGCCATTTGCATCGCCTTTTCGGAAAGCAGCTTGTCCTTGTCGGCCAGGATTCTTTCCCGCTCAGCCTTGGCTGCTTCCAGTTCTTTTTTCAGGCGCTCTTCGGCGAGTTTCTTCTCGGCTTCGGAGAGATTCAGTTGTTCGACGAGATTTGAGGACGTAGTGAGTGCCTTGTTCTTCTGCTGCTCGAGCATCGCCATGTCCCGGATTTTCATCTGGATTTCAGCCTGGCGCTCCGTGAGTTCCGTATTCAGGCGTTCAGCCTCCTGGCGGCTCTTCGCTGCAGCCGTATCGAGGGTGCTGTATTGCTGCGTGAGTTTCTGGTAGGCCGCCTGGTTCTTGTTCAGGTCGGATTCCAGTCCTTGTCGCGTCTTTTCCAACTGCGACATCGCCTTCTGTTGGCTTTCAAAATTGGTCTCTGTGAACTGAAGACGCTTCTCGAGTTCCGCACGGGCCAGTGATTCCTTCTCCAGTGCAGCCTTCAAGAGGCCAACCATGTCCTTGTTTTCTTCCTTATCTTCTTCTTCCTCTTTCTCCGCGGGCTCGATCTGCGCCTGCTCCTGTTCCACCGGCGGCTCGACCTGTTCCCACCGCGTCAACGCGAGCAGGTTAAGCAACAGGAAGTCGCACATGATAAGGAGGAGGGTCCGGTTCATCTCAGCGGGGGATGGTGCCTTGTTCGGCTTGAAGTTGGAGGATGAGCTGGCGCTTGAAGGAGCGGACGTGGCCAATCTTCACGAAGGCCACACAAATGATCCCAAACAAGTTCGACGAATACGCGGCGAGCAGGTTCGCCTGAATGACGCCCATGACCTGCAGGACGAGTGCCGCTGCCGTGCCGGCGATGCCAAGGTAGAGTCCGCCATCGAAGAGGTTCTCCTCATTCTCCATGAGTCGAAGCTTTACGCTTGGCGGGGTCGGGTGCATGTCGATCTCACGGATCTTCATGAGACAGATCATGTAATACAGGATCTGAAACAGCGCGAAGATCAGCACTGAGACGATGGTCGATTGGTCGAAGCCATTCATAGGTTGGGCCTTTGAGTCTGATGCGGGTGCAGGTGAGTTTGCAAGTCCGGCTATGCGGTATCCGGCTTTGATTTCGGTGGATTGGATCTTTTTGAGCAGCATGGGCTCGCTCACGAGAACGAGCCCGCCGAGTAGGAGAAGAATGAACAATCCGCGGACAAAGAGGCGAAATCCTCCGCCAACCTGCGGTTGGACTTGGTCTGGTTCTCCGCCGTAAAGCGTCTGTTGAACGCCGAAGAGACTTTGTGCCGCGGCTCGACGGGAAGAGAATCGCCCCCAGGCGATCAGCAGCGCAATGCCGCCGGCGAAGAACAATCCGTATTTGGCTGCCAGCATCACCTGTGGCCACTTGACGATCAGCGGAGCGGCAAATGGGGCGGCCGGACCCGGAATGGTTGCCAGGCGCACCTGTCGATCCATGAGCATTTTTACGGCACCTTGGCCGTTTCGCAGAGCTTGTCGGACGTATTCGAGGCCCTCGTCCCCGAAGGTCCGGAGATAAGCAGTGACCTTGGCCGCCGAGCCGGATTGGGTGATCGCGCAGAACAATTCCACGCGGTCATCGGGGCGATCGTTGATGATTTCGGCCAAGAGTCGCATCTCCGTGCTGTTCGTGATGGTGCGAAACAGTTCGCCCAACTCGATCCAGGTAAAGCGGTTTGCGAGCACAAGGAGGGAATGATAGATGCGTTCGATTTCCGCGGGATTGGATGTGGCTGCTGCGCGCTCTGCCGTCCGCTTGAGCTCATTCATCAAGCTGGGTGTGAAGTACTCCCCGCCGTAGAACAACGCGGTCAACGTAATCGTTGCATCCAGCGGTGCCCCGCCCGGTTTGTTGGCCGGCACGAATTGTTTGTAGTCTTCGAGATGGCGCGTCTTCAACAGCGCCTGGACGCCGGGAGAAGGCGAGTTTGCCAGATGCAGGTCGGCGACGTTTCGAACCGCTGCATTCATGAACAATCGAACCAACGATTGTCCGTTCGCAACGGGAGCGTTTGTGGAAAACAACAAGGCGAGTTGTGGATCGCGTCCGCCCCAGAATACTTCCTGCGGATTCTGTTCCTGCAGCCGGGCTGATGCTGCGGCAACCTGGGGCGCGTCTGGCAGTCGAAGGGTCTGTGCAAGTTCCGCGTATCGATCCGCTGCGGAATACTTGTGCTGCATGAGATAGGTATCAGCAGAGTTGATGACCGATGGCGTCTTCTGTCCGGCGAATTCCAGCAGCACCGGATGAATGGAATTTATGCTGACCGGCAGCAACCAACCACCGAGGAGGCACACCAGACCGGCCAGCAGCCACAGGAAAACCAGCGGCATGCGGTCGGCTTCTTGTCGATGATAATAGGTTGTGCTCATTTGATTGATCGGGTTGCCCCGGAGCCGCCAGCTGGCGAGCGCGCTAGTGTCTAAAATTCATTTTCAAAGTCAACCCATGTCGGGTGAGCAAGACACGCAGATGAGAGGATGGGTTACAGTTTGGCGGTGGGGGGCGTGCTGAGGGAGCAGAGATCAGAAGTCAGAAGGCGGGCGGTGCTATCTGATCTCTGACATCTGCCGTCCTGAATTCTCTCGTTGCTCCACACGTCTTGCTGACGTAGAACGGCGCGCTTCGTTCTGCGAAGTTGTGTATGTTGTTGCGTAGTTTATTGGTGCTTGTCTTCGGTGCGTCCTTGGTCTCCGTTGATGCAGCGCCGGTAGTCGCTGGATACGAACGCCTGTCCAAATCGGACTCATCGTCACTATTGGAGAAGGGAGAACTGCTCTTGGGCGAGCTGAATTGTATTTCCTGTCACACCGCACGTTCCTCAATCGTCAGCCGCGTTGGCAAAAAGAAGGCGCCCAACCTCAGTGATGCAGGTGCGCGTCTTACACCGGACTACATCCGCGATTATTTGGCGAACCCACATGGCGAAAAACATGGAACGACGATGCCCGATCTTTTTCATGCCTCGGACGCGCCGGCCAAAGCGAGGGTGATTGATTGCCTGACTCACTTTCTGGTTTCGCAAGGTGGACCGATAAAGTCCTCCCGGACGGCGGTGGACAAGGCAGGCGTCGAGGTTGGCCGTGATTTGTATCACTCGGTAGGTTGCATCGCGTGTCACGCACCGGAGGCCAAGGCCAATATCACCACGCCGGTTGTTCCATTGCCGAAACGGCTTGCGGCCAAGACCACCGTGGAACAATTGACGGCTTTCCTGAGGAACCCACTTCATGTCCGCGCAGCTGGACGCATGCCTGACCTGGGACTCGACGATGCCGAGGCACAGGCCATCGCGACGTATCTTCTCCGGGATCAAATCGATAACCCTGATGCCAAGAACGCCAAGACGGTCAGCGTCGCGGGTTGGCATTACGAGTATTATGAACTCGCGAAGGATCAGAGGAGGCTGCCTGATTTTTCCACCCTTTCCCCTCAGGCTACCGGCGTCACGAAGAGGGTGGGACTGAATCCGGACGGGCTGAAGCCTCGAGCACATCACTTCGCCTTGGTCTTCAAGGCAAACCTGCGATTGAAGGAAAGCGGAAAGGTCGTGTTCCTGTTGCGCTCGGATGACGGTTCGAAACTATTCATCGATGGCAACAAGGTGATCGATAATGACGGCGTTCATCCAGGCCAGGAAAAGAAGGTCGTTCTCGATTTGTCCACCGCACCGCACAGCATTGAGGTTCAATACTTTGAATATGCGGGAAACCTCGAGTTTCGATTTCAGGCTCTCGAGCTTGGATTTCCCAATCGCGGGCGCGATGTGATCGCTCCGGAGTCGGTGTCCGTACCCGACATGACGCCGATGGTTCCGCTGGGATGGAAGGAAGACTTTGCGATCTATCAGCAGAAAATACGCACGGGCGACATGATGTTTCAGATGCTGCGCTGCGTGGCCTGCCATGAATTGCCGGGACGGAAGGTGCTCCGCCCCGCGCCTCCAATGTCGGAATTGAACTCGGATTCCGCGAGCGGCTGCCTGGGTGACGGTGTTCGCAGAGGCGTTCCAAATTTCAACTTCAACAGCGGTCAACGAACTGCCCTGCGCGAGGCCGTAAAGAAGCAGGCAGAACTCGCCAAACCACTGACTGCTGCAGAACGCGTTCATCGGCAGTTTTCCCGGCTCAATTGTTACGCCTGTCACAAGCGTGACGATTTTGGCGGCCCGGATGATCGGCGCGCTGAGTTGTTCAAGACCAACATCCCGGTGGATCTCGGTGAGGAAGGAAAGATCCCCCCGCATCTGACGAAAGTTGGTGGCAAACTGAAGAAGAGTGCCTTGCAGTCGGTTCTCTACGATGGCGATCTGCACATTCGATACTTCATGTCCACGCGCATGCCGAAGTTCGGACGAGGAAATGTCTCCGACCTCATCAACGATCTGGTCGAAGCCGATTTGACGGCTGCAGATCGCAAGACCCCTCAGTTCAGTGAGGAGAGCATGGAAGTCGGCAAACGGCTGATTGGCATGACCGGTCTGTTTTGCATCAACTGTCACATGGTGAACGGGGGCAAAGGACCGGGCATCCCCGGCATAGATCTCGCGACTGTAGAGAAACGACTCCATCCCGGTTGGTTCCATCGCTTGCTGAAGAATCCAGTGGGAATCAACCCTGGCACGCGCATGCCCGCCTTCTGGCCCGACGGCCAATCTGCGTTGCCCACCATCCTTGGTGGCGATACCGACAAGCAGGTAGCAGCCGTCTGGAATTACCTTTCGCTCGGCGAATCCATGCCGACGCCGGTGGGAATCCAGCCGGTCGGTGGTGTTGGCATGGAGTTGATCCCCATGGATCGTCCGATCATTCATCGCACATTTATGAACGAAGTCGGCCCGCGTTCCATTCTCGCGGGGTTTCCCGAACGAGTTCACGTTGCATTTGATGCGAACGTCATCCGCCTGGCCAAGGTCTGGCGCGGACGATTCTTTGACGGGGCTGGTGTCGCCAGCGGTCGTTCGGACAAGTTCTTTGGTCCCCTCGGCAAGGACGTGGTCAACATGCCACCGGGGCCGGCCTTTGCCTTGTTGGAGTCACAGAGCGATCCCTGGCCAAAAGCGGAGAAAACCGACCGCAATATCGGTGGACGATTCAAGGGCTACACGCTCGATGACAAGGGTCGTCCCACGCTGAACTATCAACTCGGTGAAGTTATCGTGGCGGAAAGCATCCGGCCGCTACTGCGCCCGGGTGGTTCGCTGATCGTGCGGTCGTTTGAACTGGTTTCGCCAAACGCGAACGACAAGGTTTTCTTCCTCGCCGGGAGCGGGAAGGACATCGATCACACCTCCACCACCGATTGGATCGTGGACACGAGCTTGAACCTGCAAATCAATGGAGATGGCGTGAGGCAGGGGATCGTTCGCGAAGGGGGTGATTCGAAGGAACTGCTCTTACCTGTGCAGTTCAAGAACGGCCGGGCCAAATTCAAAATCACCTTGAGCTGGTAGGTCCAACCGAACTCTCCGATGAAAACCACATCCCTCGTTTCACTCTGCCTGGCCGGTGTTGTCGGCGCGACAGCTGCAGTCCAGGAATCTGACTACTACGAGATCATTTCGTATCCGCAGTCGGATGACAAAAACCTGAAGCTGGAGATCTGCTCCATGGCGCAATTGAAAAACGGCAACCTCATGGTTGGCACGCGCTTGGGCGATATCTTCGTGGTGGAGAATCCGCTCGATCCGGAAAAGGCGAAGTTCAAGAAGTTTGCACATGGTCTGAATCACCCCCTCGGTTTACTGGAGCACGGCGGCGCAATTTACCTCGCCCAACGTGGCGAACTGACCCGCTTGAGGGACACCAACGGAGACATGATTGCCGATTCCTACGAAACCGTTTGCGACGAATGGGCGATCAGCGGCAACTACCACGAATTCAACTTCGGTCCGCGCCTCGATCACGAAGGCTACATGTGGGTCACGCTGAACAAACCCTTCGGCCGGGAGGAATACGGACGTGCGCCATGGCGTGGATACGCAGTGCGC
>CEUN01159777.1_pt1 | contig 17370 bp, 17 predicted proteins | sample 361501 | NCBI WGS metagenome assembly CEUN01 (sample SAMEA2622801, study PRJEB7988) | marine metagenome | biome: marine biome (ENVO:00000447); feature: marine epipelagic mixed layer (ENVO:xxxxxxxxx); material: "saline water (ENVO:00002010), including plankton (ENVO:xxxxxxxx)" | depth 120 m | reverse complement strand
CCGCCGCGGGTTGGTAATTCGCACATGACGTCCACGCCTACGACGCTGATGGAGACCGCGGACGGGCCGATGTATATAGCGCTTGGTTCGAACCGTTTGTTTGGCCAATTGTGCACGGATGTATTGGAGCAGCCCGAGTTGGTGAGCGACTCACGTTTTGCGACGCCGGCGGCGCGGCTCAAAAATCGACCAGAACTGTTCGCCATGCTGAGTGAGGTGTTTTCCAAGCATCCGCGGGCGGAGTGGCTGAAACGTATGCGTCATCTGCCGGCGGGACCCATCCGCGACCTCGCTGATGCACTCAGTTCGGAGGAGGTGGCCCATCGCAACATGGTGGTAGAGGTGGAGCACGACGGCGAAGATCCCATGCGCCTGCTCGGCTCGCCGCTTAAGTTCTCGGGTACGCCAGTGCGCGAGCCTGCCCCACCGCCGCGTCTTGGAGAGCATACCGAGCAGGTACTGCGCGACGTGGCGGGGCTGGATGATATCGGCATAAACGCGTTGCGCGCCGCTGGCGTATTGGGCTGATCAGGTTGGGATTACCACGCGGATCAGCTGGCGCGTGTGGATGCGCCCGGTCAACGTTGCCCCCCAGTTCGCGAGCCGCATGAACCATCCGTAACGCGCCAACAGCGCGTCGTACGCGCCGGTGGCTTCCGTGTCATCGGGGGGTACGAGCACTAACGAAGCGCTGGTTGTCAGTGCCTCGCTCGACACTTTGCCGCGCATGTCGCACGCCGCTACGGTGACAGCCTCTGTGTGCCGCAGGCGCTTCACCTTGCCAGCGTTGCCCGCGCTGAAGACGTACCAGTGATTCCCGACGCGCGCGAACCAGACCGGTGTGGGCACGGCCCGACCGTCGCGCCGGTACGTCGTCAGGCTGAAATATTTGGCGACGTCGATCGTCTCTATCAAAGCCATGGCGAAACTCCTTAACCCAACGCCCTGACACGATAGCCGAGACGCGGAAAGTGTACGTGCACGAGCCCCGTCTCAGGCGACTCGTATGCGATAGTGATGCGTTGAGCGTCCGCCCTTAGCAGGACGCCTTCGGCTGGTGAGTGCTGGTCCAGAGGTCTGACGGCCACTGCCGTACCGGGCGCAATGTCGGGCTCCGTCCAGCACTGTGAGTCGGCTATTGGCATCGGCGCTGAGTGCTTTGCGATGCTCAGGGCCTCTGCCGCTTCGATCTGGCTGAAATCGCCATGGCCCACGGCTGCAACCGCTGCCATCCAGCGCCTGAGTGCCGGTTCTTCGGGCAGCTCGTGTTCGCCTCCGATCGTGCGTAAGAACCAGGGAATCTCGTAGACCGTGAAGTCAACGAGGCCGGGCGTGGCGCCCAGGATGAAAGCGTCCGGTCCATCCAACAGTCCAAACAGGGTTGGCCACTGGGCCTCAAACTGCTTGCGATACTGCTCGCCCGCCGCCTTGACCCGGCTTACTTCGGGCAGGGGTTTGTTATGCAACGCGGCCCTGTCGGCGTGAAACGCCGGCGGGAACTTATCCGCGTTGATGCCGGTGATGAACAGTGCCAACGCCCGCATCATGCTGCTTTCCGCCCAATGCGCGATCGCGCGTGCCCGTGCCCTTGCGTAGTCACCCGTTCCAAACAGCGAAGGCGTCGGATACATCTGTTCCAGTACGTCGCAAATCAGCTGCGTGTCACAAAAGACATCCGCTCCAACCTGTAGCGCTGGTGTACGCCGGTATCCAGCCGTCAGCGGGGTGTAGTTGGGTTTGGGTGCGTACGCCGGGATAATGACGGACCGCCAGCTGGCCGCTTTCAAACCCAATACCAGCCGAACTTTCTCCGAATAGTTGGAAAAGTCGTAGTGGTGCAAAATCATGGTTACTGAAGACGTCCGCGGGTGTGATGACCGCATCAGTTTAAATGAATGACTTCTACCCGCAGCGTATCGTCTGTCTGACGGAAGAGACGACCGAGATCCTGTACCTGCTGGGCGAGCAGGATCGTATTGTTGGAATATCCGGCTATACCGTGCGCCCGCCACAAGCGCGCAAGGAGAAGCCGAAGGTGGCCGCATTCAGCACAGCCAAGATCGACAAGATTCTCGCGTTGGAGCCTGATCTGGTGGTTGGCTTCTCGGATCTGCAAGCGGATATCGCCGCTGATCTGATCCGCGCAGGTGTTGACGTGCGCATCTTTAACCAACGCAGCGTTACGGAGATTCTGAACATCATTGTTCAACTGGGCGCGATGGTGGGTGCACACGCGCGTGCGGCCGCGCTCGCCGGCGAACTACAAGCCGAAATCAACCGCCTGCGCGCGTTGAGTGACGCTGAGACTCGACATCCGCTTGTGTACTTCGAAGAATGGGACGAACCAATCATCATCGGTATCCGCTGGGTCAGTGAGCTGATTGAAATCGCGGGCGGCAGGGACTGTTTTGCCGAGCTTGCGCACGAGCCATTAGCCACCAATCGCATCGTGCACGACCCGAGCGAGGTTGTGCGTCGCGCTCCGGACATCATCATTGGCTCCTGGTGTGGAAAACGATTCAGCCCGCAGAAGGTGTGTGCCCGCCCCGGCTGGGACACCATTCCCGCCGTCTGTAACGGACATCTGTACGAGATCAAGTCCGCCAATATTCTGCAGCCGGGTCCTGCCGCCCTGGGTGACGGCCTGCGTGCGCTGCGCGAGTGCGTGGAGGTTTGGTTGCAGGAGCAGCCGCAATGAAGCTGGGCGCTCTGCTCTCCGATACGGCGGCACGTCGGCCCGCACACATTGCCTGTGTTTGCGGTCCGCACGAACGGACATTTGCCGGGCTGGATCAAAAAGCAACCCACGTTGCGAACGCGTTACGTTCGCTTGACGTCAAACCTGGGGATCGGGTTGCTCTTTATTTGCCCAACTGCATGGCCGCCATCGAACTGATGTGTGGTTGTGCACGGGCTGGTGCGGTTGTTGTACCAATTCCAAGCCGGCTCACTATTGCCGAAGCGGATTACATCATCAGCGATAGCGAGCCACGGGTGTTGTTTACGGCGGATGCCAACGTGCATGTGACCGGAGGCCATCTTGTAAAGTTTGTGCTGGATGTGGAGCGCGAAGCAGACGCGCTTGCGGATTTCCTGGCGCAGCCAGACGACACGCCGTTCCCACCGCTACCGCAGCAACCAGATGACATCGTGCTGGGATATACCTCGGGCACTACAGGCAACCCCAAAGGTGCGGTGGGCACACACAGCACGATCATCTTGAACAGTGGGATGATTACCGCAACAGAATATGGCTTGCACGCGGACGATCGCATGCTGGTGACTTCACCGATCGCGCACCGGGTAGGACTGTCACGCATCGTCAACATGATCTGCACCGGGCTCACCACCGTGGTTATGCAACGCTTCGACGCGGCCGCGGCAATCGACCTTATCGAGCGCTATCAGATTACCGGTATCAGTGTAGTGCCAACTATTGCCAGATTGCTCGCTCCGGAGTTCGCAAAGGACGCGGAGCGGTGCCGGTCGCTCGAGTATCTGTATGCGACTGGCGAGGCGTTTCCAGTTCCTCTCAAGACCGAAATTGCCGCGACGTTGCCGTGGCTCAAGCTGCACACGTCGTACGCGCAAACGGAGGCGGGCTTTGTCTGTAACCTGCGTCCGCATGAGCAGACACTCAAACCGGAATCTGTTGGTCGTGCGGTACCCGGTGTGGAAGTGCGGATTGTGGACGAACAGTGCCGGGATGTTGCCCTGGGTGAGGCTGGAGAAATCCTGGTGCGTGGCGGAACACCTGGCTCAGGCACCACCATGCGTGAATATTTTCGCAGGCCCGATGAGACCCGCGAAGCGTTTGTGGACGGGTGGTTGCGCACCGGCGACATGGGGCGTGCGGACGCCGACGGCTATTTCTATTTTGTAGACCGCCTCAAGGACATGGTCGTATCTGGCGGCCTCAATATCTACGCCAAAGAAGTAGAGCTTGCGATCGTCTCGCATACAGGCGTCGCGGACGCGGCGGTGGTCGGTGTGCCCGACCATGAGTATGGCGAGGCTGTTCTGGCTTTTGTTGAATGCGAACGGGGCGCGACACTATCGGCCGCGGATATTATCGCGCACTGCAGAGCCTTGCTCGCCAGCTACAAGAAACCGCGCCACGTTATCTTCGTGGAGCGGATGCCGCGCACTGCCAGTGGCAAAGTGCGCAAACCCGAACTACGTGCGCTGTATGCGCAGGAATTGGAACAACTATGAATAGTCAGCTTTGCGATATGTTTGGCATCGACGTGCCGATCTTTGCTTTTTCACATTGCCGCGATGTGGTGGTTGAGGTCTCCAAGGCCGGTGGCATGGGCATTCTTGGCATGGCACGCATGGATCCGGACCGCGTGCATGCGGAGCTCTCCTGGATTGACGAGCGCATTGAAGGGAAACCTTACGGCATCGACGTCTTGATGCCGGCCAAGATCGAAGATACAGCGGCGCAGAAGTTCGATCCGGAATCGCTGCTGCCGGACGAACATGTGCAATTTGTGCGCGACTTGCTGGAGAAGGCTGGTATCCCCGAGTTGCCCGCCGCAGAGGCGGAAGCGATCAAACGCGAAATTGTGAAGGGGATGAACTTCACGCCGCGCGAAAGCCTACAGATGATCGAAACGGCGATGCAGCATCCGATCAAAGCGATCGTGAACGCACTCGGTTCGCCGCCCGCGCATCTGGTTGAACAAGCTCACGCACGTGGTATCAAGGTTGGTGCGCTGGCGGGTAAGCCGCGGCACGCAATCAAGCATCGCGACGTTGGCTGCGACTTTGTTGTTGCCGTGGGCACCGAAGCCGGTGGGCACACTGGGGACGTGACATCGATGGTGTTGTGGCCCAGTATCGTTGACGCTGTTGCGCCGATGCCTGTGTTGGGCGCCGGCGGCATTGGCCGGGGAAGGCAAATGGCCGCCGCGCTGGTGTTGGGATGTGATGGCGTGTGGACGGGTTCGTTGTGGCTCAAGACCGTGCAAAGCGAAGTCATTCCGGAAATCAAGCAGAAGATGTTTGAAGCCGAGGCCAGTGACGCCGTGTTGACTACCACCGTTACGGGAAAACCATGCCGCACGCTACGCAATGCTTTCTCGGACGCCTATGACGCGCCAGGCGCGCCGCAGACGCTCCCTGCGCCGACGCAGAATTACCTCTGGTGGCAGGAAGGTCGCACACGCGTCGAACGCGTACGTGCGAAACCCTTCCTGACGTATCCAGTAGGGCAGGTTGTTGGCCAGATGACCGAAGAGATTGCCGTCAAAGATGTCTTCTACGAGCTGTTGACCGAACTGGTTGAGGCCAAAGAGCGCTTCGACGGCATGATCGGCTGATCATCAGACTGACGCAGCCCAACCTTTGATTGGTTTTGACATTGCCGCGACGTGGCACTTTCTCGCGTCTTGCGTAGCAGTGTCCATCGCGGTCATTTTCTAACCACCCAAACTTTCACTGGAGACTCGAACTGATGGCTTTGAAGCTTGGCTACCTGTTGCCGACGCGGGAAAACATCATGCAGGACCGCCCCGATGGCGGGTTGCTGATTGATGCCGCGAAACACGCGCACGCACTTGGCTTTGATTCGGTCTGGGCCGGGGATTCGTTGCTGGCACGCCCGCGCCATGAGCCACTGACATTATTGGCGGGTGTCGCGGGCGCCGTGCCGGACGTTGAGATCGGCACCGCGGTATTGCTGCCCATGCTGCGTAATCCGGTGTTGCTTGCGCACCAGCTGGCAACCGTTGATCAGGTCAGCGAAGGGCGCTTGATCGTGGGCGCTGGCATCGCACAGGACAACCCGGCCGTCCGTGCGGAGTTTGCGGCCGCCGGCGTGCCGTTTGAGAAACGGGTGGGGCGCATGATGGAAGGGTTTCGACTATGCAAAGCGCTGTGGTCTGGTGAGCCTGTTGACTGGGATGGGTTGTGGCAGGTGGAAAGTGGTGTCCTCGGTCCGAAACCGTATCGTGAGGGAGGGCCGCCGATCTGGCTGGGCACCGGCGTACGCCCCGGTATCGAGCGCGCGGCCAAACATTTTGACGGCTGGTTTCCGATCGGGCCGGACGCGGAGAAGTTTGGTGAGCGTAAGGCAGTCTTTCGCGAAGCTGCAGCGGCGGCGGGACGTGACGCGGACAAACTGACCACGGCGATTTATCTGACTGTGGCGATTTCTGACGATCCGGATGAAGCGGATCAGCGCATCAACCAATACATGGAGAGGTATTACAACGCGCCCGCCGCCGCGATGCGCTCGTTCCAGGCTTGTCACGCCGGCACGATCGGCCAGGTGATGGCCTGGATTCGTACCTTCGTCGCGGCTGGTGCCGAGCACGTCATCCTGAGGCTGGTGGGTGATCGCAAGTCCATGCTCGAGCAGATAGCCGCGGAGCGGGTAGAGCTCGAGTCTTGAATATCACAACAGGAGATTAGCGTTGACCTTGTCGGTTGATTGGGATATGCCTGCGGTCGCCGGACGCCGCGACCAGTTCTATGCGGCATCACAATGAGGACTGGTCCCAGTTCGAGCCGTTCATGTTGGCCGCTCTCAAACGAATGCCCGCATTGGCGCAGGCGGGTATTCAGCACTTTATAAATGGCTCCGAGAGCTTCACACCTGACGCAAGGCTACGCGCCGTTCGATATGTTGGACGTTGATATTGCGCGGTGCGATCGCGCTGCAGCAGGTGCGGCTCATCTCGAAGGCCGTATACCAGCGGCGGTTGGCGACGTGTTCAACCTGCACTGGCCGTTCTAACAACCGCACGGCGGCCGAGATTTGAAACGTTCACCGTTGCATGAGCGCTTGGCAGATGCGGGCGCGATCTTTGGTGTGACGGCAGGATGTGGGCGCCCTTTGTACTTTGCGGTGTCGGGGGACGACACACTGCCCTATTCTTATACCGAACAACCGTGGTGGACGCTTGCCGAAGCTGAGTGCGCGGCGATGAGCCGCGGAGCCGGTATCATCGAAGTGTATGCGCGTGAGGGTCAGCCAGTGGCGTGTACGCCATGGACGCTTGCTGGTGCAATGAGTCCCTGCATCGTGGCGGGCACGCTCGCGCAGGTACTCGCCGAGGCGCTCGCGACGATGGCACTGGTGCAACTCATCAATCCGGGCGCGCCCTGTTTGATGGGGAGTTTTGCCAGCACCATATCGATGCAGAACTGTAGGCGTTTATTGAATCGCGCAAGGCAGAGTTACTGCACTGACACGCTCGCCGTAACACCATAAAGCAGAAGAGATGACAGACGCATTACAAGCGACGGTTTATTCGCCGCTCACATTCATTCGCGGTCCGGTAATGCCCAACCGCTTCATGTTGGCACCATTGACGAACCTGCAGAGCCATCCGGACGGGCAACTCTCCGATGACGAGTTCCATTGGCTGACGATGCGTGCTCGCGGACAGTTTGGGTTGACGATGAGTTGCGCTGCGCACATCCAGTCGATAGGGCAGGGATTCCCGGGCCAGTTGGGCAATTTCTCCGACATGCACGTCGAAGGGATGGCGCGGCTGGCTGCGGGCATCAAAGAACACAATAGTGTTGCCGTGATGCAGTTGCATCACGCAGGCATGCGTTCGCCAGCGGACCTGATTGGCGGACAGCCGGTATGCCCTTCCGATAACGAAGAGTTTGGCGCACGCGCGCTTTCAACCGCAGAAGTTGAACGCCTGTGTGAGGATTTTATCCAGGCGGCTGTTCGTGCTGATCAGGCGGGTTTTGATGGGGTGGAACTACACGGTGCGCACGGATATGTGCTGTGTCAGTTTTTGAGCCCGGACATCAATCAGCGTAGCGACCAATACGGCGGCTCGCTCGAGAATCGGGCGCGCCTGCTGTTTGACATTATTGACGGCGTGCGCGCGCGCTGCCGGCCTGACTTCAACCTGGGCGTGCGTCTGTCGCCTGAGAGATTTGGCATCCGCCTGGATGAATCCAAGGCAGTTGCCCGGCGCCTGTTTGATGAAGCCAGAATCGATTATCTGGACATGTCCTTGTGGGACGTCTTCAAAGAACCCGTGGAAGAGGCCTACCACGGCACGCGGCTGCTCTCGCATTTCACGGAGTTGCCGCGCGGTGAAGTGCGCCTGGGCGTTGCCGGCAAGTTGAAGACTGCTGAGTCAGTCCGTCGTGCTCTGGAAGAGGGTGCGGATTTTGTGCTGTTAGGGCGCGCCGCAATTTTGCATCATGATTTCCCGATGCGGATGCAACACAAGCCGGATTTCGAATCGACAGCACTCCCGGTCACGGCAGAGTACCTGCGTAACGAAGGGCTCGGTGAGGCATTTGTCGAGTACATGTCAACGTGGCGTGGATTTGTTGCCACTGGCGACGAAGCCCGAGCGTGAGAGAGAACAGCCATGAAAGGTGTGCTGGTTGAACAATGGACGGAATTCAGTGAGCTCGAACTGCACGAGATCGAGCCGCCAGGTTCCTTAGAACCCAACCAGGTTCGTATCGACATATACAATGCGGGCGTGAGCTTTGCGACCAGCCTGGTCGTAGCTGGTAAATATCAGCGGAAGCCGCCGCTTCCATTTGTGCCGGGTACCGAGGTTGGCGGCGTCATCGCGGAAGTAGGTGCGGATGTCACACGCTTTGCCGTGGGTGATCGCGTGTGTGCGGTACTAGATTGGGGAGGCATGGCCGAGCAGGCAGTCACCACGGATGCAAACGTCTTTGCTATCCCGGATTCAATGCCGTTCCACGAAGCGATAGGGCTGACCAACTCTTACATGACCTCGATGGCTGCGTTGACCTGGTCCCACCTGCTGAATATCAAGTCTGAAGACTCACTGCTGGTTCATGGTGCGGCAGGAGGCGTTGGTCTGGCGGCCGTCGAGATTGGCAAGATTCTGGGCGCACGTGTCATTGCAACCGCAGGCACCCCTGAGAAGCTGGTGGTTGCCCGCGAGGCTGGCGCGGACCATGCGATCAACTATCGCGAGCAGGACTTCCGCGAACATGTCATGGATATCACTGACAGGCGCGGTGTGGATGCGGTGTTTGATCCAGTGGGCGGTGACGTCTTTGATCTCTCCATTCGCTGTCTCGCGCCGGAAGGTCGTATCTCTCCGATTGGGTTTGCCGGTGGCCGTATCCCATCGGTTGCCGCCAACATCCTGCTGGTCAAGAACATCACCGTTTGTGGGCTGAACATGGGCTATTACTATGGGTGGAGCCCTAACGATGTACGTTACGAATACACCGAGAAGCTGCAGCGCATGATGGCGCGTCTGGGCACATGGTATGAACAGGGGCGCATCAAATTGCGTACGTCACACCGCTTCCCGCTGGAACAATTCCAGGAAGCGATGCGTGTCGTATTGGGTCGTGAGTCGATCGGGCGCGTTGCGCTGGATATATGTACAGAAAAAAACGAGTCGCCAGAATAAGGAAGCCGCAACATGATTTACGAGTTTCGCACCTACACACTTCATCCGCGCACGCTCAAGGAGTTTATGAATCGCTTCGGAGAAGCGCTGCCGCGACGCCTGGAACTGTCGCCGCTGGCGGCGTTCTGGCACACCGAAATAGGTCCTCTCAACCAGGTAATCCATGTCTGGTCCTACGCCGATACCGCGGAGCGTACACGGGTTCGGGCAGAGGCAGTGGCCGCTGGCATCTGGCCGCCCAAGACCTCCGAGTTCATCGTCGACATGCGCTCCGAAATCTATGAACCCATGACCAACGTGACGCCATTGCCTGCTGGGCAGATGGGGCCGTATTTTGAGATGCGCAGTTACACCTTAAGCCCGGGGACTGCTGGCACGATGGCTGAGCGTTGGAACGAGTACCTGCCTGGCAGACTGGCCTTATCGCCGTGCGCGGGTATTTTTCATTCCGATATCGGCGCGTTGAATCGCTGGGTCCATATCTGGGGTTACGAGTCATTGGATCAGCGTGTTGCGGTGCGTAAGGAAGCTGCGGCAACTGGTAGCTGGCCACCGCCCGGAAAGAGCCCCGTGCTAGCTCAGGAGAGCAAGATTCTGTTGCCGGCCGAATTTTCACCTGTGCAATAACGCCGCCTTTCGGAGAAGCAAGATGAGCGCCGATTCCAAAGCCCAGCTGCTGACGCAGATTGATGATTTTCGTAGCGAGGCGGATGCGTTATATGCAACGTTGACGACGTTGAAGGATGAAGACTGGGATTCTTCCACGACGTTCAAGGCGTGGACCATCCGGGACGTGATGTTGCACCTGCATTTTGGCGATCGGTTGGGATTGCTGACGCTGACGGATACGCAAGCGTACGATCAACTGCGTGCGGAGGCAGAGGCTTCGACGTTGTCGCGGCGTGAGTTTACCGCCGCCCATTTTGGCGACTTGAACGGCGCTGATCTGGCTGCGCGCTGGCGTGATGGTTACAACGTCCTGTGTGACAGCTTTGTGGACGCGGATCCGGATACACGCCTTCGCTGGGCCGGTCCGGGTATGAAGCCGCGCATGTTTGTCACCGCTCGCCAGATGGAGACCTGGGCGCACGGGTTCGAGATCTATGACTATCTGGGTGTAGACCGCGCACATTCGGATCGTGTGCGAAACATCGCAACCTTGGGTGTGCGTACCTATGGTTGGACGTTTGCAAACCGGAAAGCCGATATGCCTGGTCCTGCGCCGTATGTGCGTCTGACAGCACCGTCCGGAGCGATCTGGGAATGGAACGAACCTCAGGAAGACAACCAGGTGGTGGGGCCGGCTGTGGATTTCTGTCAGGTTGTCACGCAGGTTCGCAACATCGCTGATGTTGACCTGCAAGTGATCGGTGGACCCGCAACCGATTGGATGCGTATCGCACAGTGTTTTGCGGGCCCACCTGAAGATCCGCCCGCGCCAGGCACACGGGCGCAGCGCGGCTAGCGTCATGGCTTACGAGCTTTATGGCTCAATCCGCTCCGGTTCACTGGCGGTTGAACTGACGCTCGCCGAGATCGGTGTCGCGTACGAGGTGCATGCGATTGACCTCCGGGCGGACGCGCAGCGCGACGCGGCTTATACGCTGGTCAACCCTCAGCAGAAGTTGCCGGCTCTGCGAACTCCGGAAGGCGACCTGCTGACCGAGTCAGTCGCGATTCTGTTGACGCTGGATGAACGTCATCCGGATGCGGGCCTGTTGCCTGCGCCGGCTACGGCGGAACGCGCCGTTGCCCTCAGGTGGCTGTTGTTCATCGCAACGGAGCTCTATCCGGTTGTCGAGATCAACGACTACCCGGAGCGATTTACCGCACCAGGTGCGAATGCCAGCGCGACCAGGCAACTCGCGCGGGAGCTCTGGCGGCGTCGCTGGCTGGTGGTCGAGCAGCAGTTTGGCGGCGCGCCTTACTTCCTGGCGTCCGGCTTCAGTCTGGTGGATATCTATATTGCAGTGGTCAGTCGCTGGGCACAGCAGGAAGACTGGCGTCCGGCGAATTTGCCGAGTGTGGAGGCCGTCGCCGCTGCCGTCGGCCAAAGGCCAGCATGCGCTCCCATTTGGGCATGCCACGAATTGGGGCAATAAGTTACCGGACTGCAGAACTCTCGCTTTCCGCCGCCGTGTTGCCGCAGGACGGAAAGACCAGCTCAAGACGAAAACAACGACGGCGGTAGCCTTACGCGTAGCCGGCCCACACAAGCGGCCGTATTCCTGACATATGCCAACGTCGAACGGATGCCAACGTCGAACAGATGCTCGAGGCGTTATGTGGGGAACACGGCGCCCTGAACCCTGAGACTCGCACAAGCCGTGGAAGCCCTCGCCAACGGCGTGGTGCAAGCCAACTAGCGCGAATGCAAGTCCTCCCATCAGTGTGAATGACTTGACGTACTCCTGAAGCGATGGCTCTATCGCGATCGCAATACCCGCTGGCTACAAGGGCTCGATAGTGCCGCATATTCAATCGAATGGTCTCAGCATTTACGTCGAGACGTACGGCGACAGCAATGGTACGCCATTGCTGATCGTGCGGGGCCTGGGCACGCAGATTATTCATTGGCCTGAAGCATTCATCGAACGCCTGGTGGGTCACGGTTTCTGGGTGATCGCACCGGATAACCGTGACGCTGGCCTATCGGAACACCTGGACCATCTACCAAGCCTGGGCTCGGCGGAACTGCAACGCCGCATCGAACAGAGAGAACCTTTCGAGGCCCCTTATCTGGTGGATGCGTTTGCCCGCGATCATCTTGGCGTGCTCGATCATTTTGACGTAAAGGCTGCCGATATTTTTGGCATTTCAATGGGCGGTATGATCGTGCAGACGATCGCAAGTATGTTCCCCGAGCGTGTGCGCACGATGACTTCTGTCATGTCTTCGTCGGGCAACCCCGATATCCCGTTGGGCTCGAGGCGTCTACGCGCATTGCTTCTCGAGGTGCCTGAAAATCCAGACGACCGTGACTCGGTCATTAGTTTTACGCTGCAATGTGACCGCACCTGGGGAAGCCCCGGTTACCCGTTTGAAGATAGCGTGCGCGCAGATCTGATTGGGCGTGCGTATGACCGCGCATGGACGCCGCAAGGCGTTAATCGCCAGTATGCGGCTGTGCGTGCGAGCGGCTCGCGCGTCCAGAAATTACAGCAGATTCGCGCGCCCAGTCTGGTGATACACGGCCTCGATGATGCGCTGCTGGAGCCGGCACATGGCCGTGATACCGCGAGAAACCTGCCTGACGCGCGCCTTATCGAGATCCCTGGCATGGGACATGACATGGAGGGGGCCCTTGGGCCCATGATCGCCGACCACGTATTTCAACATGTGACAGCGCATCGACAGGGATGACCAGTGCATATGCGTTCAAACATGGACATCTCCACCTTGCTCGATCTGGCGCGTTACCCCATTCATGAGCCGACGTCTGATAATTACCGGGCGCTCATGCGACGGACTCGCGAGACCTTGTTGTTGGAAGGCTTGTGCAACCTGCCGGGTTTTGTAAAAGAAGATGCGTTGGCCTCCATCGTGTCACCTATTGCCGAGCGTATGCGCGAGCATGCCTTTACCCACAGTCGCAAACACAACATTTATTTTGTCGACTCGATGCCCGGGCTTGCGGCAGACCATGCGGCGCTCACGCAGCTCACCACGACCAACCACACCTTATGTGCTGATCAACTACTGGATAACCCTCTTACGGCAATTTATGAGTTTCCTCCGCTGGCGAGGTTCCTCTCCGATGTGCTGGACCAGCCGCAATACGTGATGACCGATCATCTCGCACGGCTGAATGTCATGGCCTATCGGGATGGTGAGGCGCTCAACTGGCACTTCGACTGCACTTACGCGACGACGACGTTGCTGTTACAAAACGCTGAAGTTGGCGGTGAGTTTCAATACCGACGGGGTCTGCGCAGCACTACTTGTCCGGACTATGAAGGCGTTGCTCGTCTAGTGAGTGATGCGGACCCGGCGGTGCGTACGCTGGCATTGAGTGCCGGTACGCTGAACCTGTTTCTGGGAGAAGATACCGCGCACCGGACGACGCCAGTGAGCGGTGCACGAGAGCGACTGGTCGCAGTGTTCTCGTATTACGACCGCGAAGGCGTGGAGTTCTCGCGCGAGGAGCGTATCGGTTTTTATGGTCGCCCGGCTTAGGCGGCAACAACCGCCTCGCCTTTGGTCTGCGTGCGCCACATAAAACGCACCTTGGAATCGTCGAAGGGTTTGCGCATGTGCATCATCATGCGGTTGTCCCACGCGACTACCTGACCAACCTGCCACTTGTGGTAGTAGCAGTAACGCTCCTGCGTGGCGTGCGCCCACAGCTCGTTGAGCAATGCTTCGCTGTCTTCGAGTGACAAGCCCACCACATAGCCGTTTGTACGTCTCCCAAGGAACAGGGCCTCTTCACCGGTGGACGGTACGCGGCGAATGACCGGATGCGGGTAACCAATGGCTTCAATGGGGGATTCGGGCGGGGACATGCCCGGGCGCAAGATGCCGCTACTGCCGTAGGTGGAGTCATGTTTGATTCGCAACGACTGCACGCGGGCACGCAGTTCGTCTGAGAGTTCCTGCGCCGCCATTACCTGAGAACAGAAACCGGTGTCACCACCTTCGTCGGGTATCTGCCGTGCGTTCAAGAGACTGAACGTGGGTGGCACCTCGATGTAACTCATGTCCGTATGCCACTCCCACTCGCCGAAAAACTTGGCGTTGGTCTGACGCGGCTTGAGCGTCTCCGGTTCCACGTTGGTCAAAATGGTGAGGTACGGATCAATACCTTTTGCGCGCGCTGCGGCGACCTGCTCATCCACCGTTAGGTGAGCCTCGCCATCACTTGCGCCTCTGCCAATCCCGTTGATAAGGCCCGGCCTGAATTCGCTCTCCCCAAACACGGCTGTCAGCGCGTGCAGCTCATCCAACTCAAGCAGGCGACCAAACTCAAAACAGATGAGGCCATGACGCTCTCGATACACATCCCAGATCACTTGTTTCTGTTCGGAGCTGAGGTTGTGGGGCGCAACACCACGAATTTCCGCACCAAAGCGTGCTCCTGCTAGCGGTGACACGGTCAAGCCGGCGCGGGTGTAAGTCGAAAAATGTGTATTGCTGGACATGACAGTTTCTCGCGAGTGATCACGTTGGCCTGATTATGCCTGCTGATAACATGTCAGACACATACAGATATCAATCATGCTCACAGATAAAGGAGAAACACCATGGTTCATGTATTGGCAGTCATCAAAACCAAGCCGGGTATGCGCGCGCAGGTGCTTGAAGCATTTAACGAAAATGTGCCGGCGGTTCACGCGGAAGACGGATGCATCGAATATGGCGCAGTCGTGGATATTGAGCAGGGCGGCCCAATGCAAACGAAGTTTGGAGCCGACACCTTTGTGGTAGTTGAAAAATGGGCCTCGATGCAGGCGCTGGGCGCGCACGCCAAGTCCGCGCACATGGCCGCCTATGCCGCCAAGGTCAAAGACATGCTGGAGGACCGTACGATACACATCCTCGAGTCAGCCTGAGTCGGGACGGACTGTTGCAGAGTTGCGCGTGAATCAAGCTCTGCGCGCGTACACGGATGCGCGCGCGTTCGTGCGCCAGCACACGCGCCCGCAGACACCACAACTGTTGCCAGAGCTCGAGTTGCACCTCGCGCACGAGATGCTGCCGTTGTGGCAGATGACCGAAGCCGAACTGGCCGACCAGGACATACCACCCCCGTATTGGGCGTTCGCATGGGCTGGAGGGCAGGCGTTAGCGCGATACGTACTTGATGCGCCGGACACCGTGGCTGGTCGTCGCGTTCTGGATCTGGCTACGGGATGTGGTGTCGTGGCCATCGCGGCCGCATTAGCGGGTGCAGCCCACGTGCGTGCGGTAGATATTGATCCGTTTGCCTGCGCGGCTGTTGCCTGCAACGCACCGCATAACCGGATCTTCAATGTCACGGTCGACTATGTGGATGTGTTGGACACATCCATGGCGGATGTTGATATCGTGCTTGCCGGTGACGTGTTCTTCGAGCAGCCTATGGCGAGCCGGATGGAGGCGTGGTTGCGTCAACAGGTGGCCCATGGCATCGACGTGGTGGTCGGCGATCCACAACGAACCTACATGCCAGCCGACCGCGTGACACGCGTCGCGCATTACACCGTGCCGACGACCCGGGAACTCGAAGATTCTGACCTGCGCAACGCCTCTGTCTGGCGATTCGATACATCCAGGGTCTGATGGGGCGTGCAGCGCGAGGTCGGCCATGAGCGTGAGTTGGGGTGCGAGTCTCAGGCTGGTGCCAGCTCCAACGGCGTTTCGCGTTTGTTCACCCAGGCGTGCCATGCCTCGGTCAGTGTCCAGTGCCACCAGCGCAACGTTACTGTTGCGCTTGATAGTTGGTGGTGGGTCCGAAGTCATGCTTCTCTGCTCTGCACTACCACGATGTTCGCTGATGTCTGGCGATTATTCACACGCCAATCCCTCGATGCGTAGTTGTAGTGAGTTGATTCCATGGTCACTATCTTCCAGTAATACCAGCTCCCTTGATATCAGCTGGGGATATCCGATGGTCGCCTCGATTCAGTACCCATGTTGACGCTGGTGCGCGTAATTGTTGTTGTCGTCGTTGCGACCTTTGGCTTGTTCTGGCTACGTCAGTACGCCAGCGGTGCTGGTACGTCCTGGGAGTTTTTCTGGCACTGGCTGCAGGCCCTGGCAGCCGGTGAGTGGGGTCGTTCGACCCGCACTGGCGAGTTCGTGAGAGAGGCCGTGTTACGGCGCGTGCCACTCACATCAGGACTCACAGCCGTGACGATCGTATTGTCCCTGCTGAGCGCAGCCGGCGTGGCAATCTGGCAAGCGAGCAAAACGCATCCTTCGTCTTGGGTCATGACGTTGCTCGGATGGATTCAGGCGATACCTGTGTATGTGCTTGCGCTCGTCCTGATTGCGTTCTTCTCGCTGTACCTGAACTGGCTGCCAGGAATCGTCTTCTGGATTCTGCCGCACGAAGCAAATGCCTGGATGGTCCCCTTCGCGTTGCCGGTCGCGTGCTTGTGGCTTGTCCATAGTGCTTTTTACTTCTGGGCTCTCATGCACGAGCTTAGCAGTGTGCCTGGGCCAGCAAGAGCCGAGCTTACGTTTTCGTACGTGGTCGGACGAGGGCTCTCAATCGCCGCGCTCCACTTGCCTTATCTCGTCGCCTGGGTGCTGGTGATGGAGAGCGTGTTTGCCATTCCGGGCGTCGCCCGGATGGTGCAACTCGGCGTGTACTTCAACGACTTACCATTTCTCGTGGGTGGCGCGTTGTCTCTCATTGTGCTGCTGGCTCTGTTGCGCATGATGCTCGCGGGCATGGCCACCGTGCTCGCGGCGGGTCTGACGGCGCCGGGGCGTGCGGTAGGGCCCACGGTAGACCTGCGGCTTGTCCACAGTCGCGGGCTCGCAACGGAACTCGTCACGCGGTATACGCTGCCGGTGACATGGCTGGGGTGCTTGTTCACAGCTGCGGGTCTGGCTGCCATTGGATGGTTTATTGATCCGGCATTAACCAACATGTCGGAGCCTTTCTCGCGCCCATCGGTGGCCCATTGGCTGGGGACGGACGCACTTGGAAGAGATCAGTTAACGTTGTTGGTACACGGCGCTGTACCCATGCTCATCGCGTGTACGGCAACTGCCACCTTACTGACGCTGCTGGTGCATCTCGCGCACCTTGTGAGCACTCGCGCGACGCGCCTGCGACGCATGGGTAACGGGATCGTCGCGTTGCTGATTGATGCGATAGCCCTGATTCCCATCATTGTGCTGTTGATGATGGCGGTGCACTGGTACGGATTGCATTGGCTTACTTACATCAGCGCACTGACTGTTGCACTGCTGCCAGAACTGCGGGCCCCTTTGATGCCGTTGGTTCGGTGGACCTGGGGCACCGCGTTAGCCATTTTCTGCTTGATGCAGG